>JRHI01000408.1_pt1 | contig 47151 bp, 42 predicted proteins | sample 215371 | NCBI WGS metagenome assembly JRHI01 (sample SAMN02929681, study PRJNA255918) | sediment metagenome | biome: cave system; feature: Ice Cave; material: Sediment; isolation source: sediment from deep within a dark volcanic ice cave with no known source of... ... | reverse complement strand
CGCACAACCGGTGGATCAGATCAAGGGGACCCGGTCAGGTGGACGTCGCACGTGCTCGGTGTTAGGTGGATGAGCAGTCCGGCGGCGCACGTGTCGCCCCCGAATGGAGCTGCCGCGGCCTGCAGCTCCCCGAATCCGTCTGCAACCTTTCCATCAAAAGCACGCGTGACTCCAGCGAGCGTGTTGTCGAGTGCCGTGACTACTGCGGTGCCAATCGGATCGCCGTAGTTCAGCGAGTAATAGGTCACCACCACAAATTCGTCTACGAATCCCGCCTGCCGGAGCGTCGTATAGATGGTTGTGAGATTGCTGGCCAACGTGGCGAAGACACCAGGAAGGCCGTCGGCTATGCAGTTGGGGTTAAGACTTCCCGCGCAGCCGGCCAACAGCCGGAACACGTCATTCGCGCCGATCATCATCGTGATCAGACCGGTTCGCGGGTGCGTCGCTACGTAGTTCTTGGCAAAGTCCAGCTGGCTGCCGGTGTAGGCGACATGTAGCGGTCCGATGAACTGGCGGTAGTCCTGACAGCCGTTGTCCGGTCGCATCCCGGTGATGAGGCTGGTACTCGTCTCGCCGGGGCAGCTGGCATTCACGAGCCGTTTTTTGGGATCGAACAGATTCGAAGCCAACAACGGGAAGCCCACGAACACATCGGGGTTCACGCCCACGCGAATGCGCAGCGGGCTGTACCCGAACGACACCGAGTCACCGAGTGCGAGGTACTTGGTCGAACTTTGGTCAGCTCCATTGGCGGCTGAGGCCGGGGCGGCCGATACGGCCACGAGCAAACCAGACAAGACCGATGCAACAACAGCGGCACGGACCTTCCGGATCCGAAGCATGCGAACCCCCTCAGATGCCCTCCTAGGGCGGTAGGTGAGGCTAGCTCCGGTTTCGCCGACAGGGGCTGCGACCGCTTCGACCTAACGGCTCGCTCGAGGTTGCGCCACGAGGCGGTCGACTGGTATCTGGTAACTCAACCATTACCATCCCTCCCGCATGGACGGCGTCGTCCGGGGTCCGAGTCGCACCGCCGTGCTGACGGCGGTTCGAACCCTTTGTGACCGGGTTAGGTGCCCTTGCCCGGCAGGATGCGGTAGGCGTCGTAGACCGAGTCGATGCGCTTGACGGTAGTGAGCAGCGATTCGAGGTGGGCGGGGTCGGCCAGCTCGAAGTCGAATCGCATGCGGCTGACCCTGTCCGCCGACGTGTGGCTCTCCGAGCGCAGCACGGACAGGTGATGGTCGGAGATGGCCTTCCAGACGTGCTCTCCCAGCCGCGTCCGGTCGAGGGCCTTGACCTCGATCGACACCACGAACACGCCCGTGGACTCCCGGTCCCACTCCACCTCGATCAACCGGCCCACGTCGCCCGCCGAAAGGGCGGCGGCATTGGCACAGTCCGCCCGGTGCACCGATACGCCACGACCACGCGTCACGAACCCGATGATCTCGTCGCCGGGGACCGGCGTGCAGCAACGCGACAACCTGACCATCAGGTCGTCGAGACCCTCCACGTGCACCCCGACCGTCTGGCGCCCGCTGGCGCGACGCGGCTGGCGAATGGTCGAAGGCAACTGCTCTTCGTGCTCCCCGCCTCGCAGCTCGCGAGCCAGGCGCTGGGCCACGGAACGGGCCGAGACGTGGCCGTCGCCGATGGCGGCGTGCAGGGCATCGAGGTCGAGGTAGTTCATCGACTCGGCCAAAACGAGGAGGGCTGGTCCGGTCGCGGACTTCTGCACCGGTAGGCCTTCCTTGCGAATGGCCTTGACCAGTTCCTCCCGCCCGTTTTCGATGGCGTCCTCGCGCCGCTCCCGGCTGAACCACTGCCGGATCTTGTTGCGGGCGCGCGGGGTGACGACGATCTTCATCCAGTCGCGGCTTGGGCCGGCGCCGGGCACCTTGGCCGTGACCACCTCCACCGAGTCGCCGGAGACCAGCTGGGACTCCAGTGGCGCCAGGCGTCCGTTGACCCGGGCGCCCACACAGCGGTGACCCACCTCGGTGTGGATGGCGTAGGCAAAGTCGAGCGGCGTGGAATGCACCGGAAGAGTGATGACGTCACCCTTGGGCGTGAACACGAAGACCTCGTCCTGCTCCAGGTCGAGCTTCAACGACTCGAGGAACTCCGTCGGGTCGGTCTCCTCCTGCCAGTCGACGATCCGTTGCAGCCACGCGATGTCGGCGGGCGACGCGTGCTCCTTGTAGCCCCAGTGGGCGGCAATGCCCACCTCGGCGCGGCGATGCATCTCGCGCGTGCGGATCTGGGCTTCGAGCGGCTTGCCCTGCGGTCCCACCACGGTCGTGTGCAACGACTGGTACAGGTTGAATTTCGGAGTGTTGACGTAGTCCTTGAACCGGCCCTGAATCGGCGTCCACGCGCCGTGGATGGCGCCCAACGCCGCCCAGCAGTCCTTGACCGAATCGACGATGACGCGCACCCCGACCAGGTCGTAGATCTCGTCGAACTCCTTGCCCTTCACCACCATCTTCTCGTAGACGGAGTAGTAGTGCTTGGGCCGGCCGAAAACCTTGCCCTCGATGCGGGCCGCCACCAGGCGTTCGTTCACCTCACCGACCACCTGGGCCAGGTACACGTCGCGCTCGGGGGCGCGGGTGGCCACCATCTGCTCGATCTCGGCGTAGCGCTTGGGATGCAGCGTGGCGAAGGCCAGATCCTCGAGTTGCCACTTGATGTCCTGGACGCCGAGCCGGTGGGCCAGCGGCGCGTAGATGTCGAGGGTTTCCTGGGCCGTGCGCCGTTGCTTGTCCTCCGGCATGGCCGCCAGGGTCCGCATGTTGTGCAGGCGGTCGGCCAGCTTGATCAACAGGACCCGGGGGTCCTTGGCCATGGCCACCAGCATCTTGCGCATGCTGGCCGCCTGCTGGGCTTCCTTGGAGTCGAACCGGATCCTCTCCAGCTTGGTGACGCCATCGACGATGGTGGCCACCAGCGCGCCGAAGTCCCGCTCGAGGTCGTCCACGGTGACGCCGGTGTCCTCGACGGCGTCGTGCAGGAGGGCCGAGGCGACGGTCACGTCGTCCATGCCAAGGCCGGCCAGGATGGCCGCCACCGCCAGCGGGTGGGAGATGTACGCCTCGCCCGAGCGGCGCAGCTGCCCCTCGTGGGCCCGTTCCGCCAAGGCGTAAGCCCGGCTGATCAGGGTGGTGTCGCCCTTCGGATGCCGCCACTGATACAGGGCGAGAAGCGGTCCCAGATCGGCGCCGGTGACCACCGTGGGCGCGACGGAGGGCGCCCGCCGCCAAGGTAGGACCCTTCCAACGGTGGCCGCGGGCTTACTCATAGACAAGCAGGGAAACGCTTTGATGGTCCAGCAACTTCCCGCGTCCGCCCAGGAAGGCCAGCTCGATCACGAACCCGAGCCCAGCGACCACCCCGCCGAGCTTCTCGACGAGGCGGATGGTGGCCGCCGCCGTCCCGCCGGTAGCCATGACATCGTCGATGATGAGGGCTCGCTCGCCCGGGGCCAGCGCATCTCGGTGAATCTCGAGCCGATCGTTGCCGTACTCGAGGACGTACTCTTCCTTCTCCACCTGCCAGGGCAACTTGCCGGCTTTGCGCACCGGGACGAACCCGGCTCCCAGGCGATACGCGACCGGCGCGGCCACGATGAACCCTCGGGCCTCGATGCCGAGCACCTTGTCGATGGGCTGGCCGGTGAAGTGGTCGCATAGGGCGTCGACCACGAACCGGAAGGCGTCGACGTCGGCCAGCAACGGGGTGAGATCCTTGAAGACGACGCCCGGCTGAGGGAAGTCAGGGATGTCCCGGATGTGCTCTTTGAGCCAACCCGAGTCGCCCGAACCCATCTGTCCAGGCTACAGGTTGGGGGAAAGGGTCCCGCGGAGACCAGCCTGGCCGCGACACTAGGGTGAGCTCATGGACGAGGGACGGCCCATCTCTTACCTGGCTCTGACCGTCGGTACGCCTGTCGTGAGTTACACGGGGACGGAGTTCGGCCAGGTCGAGCACGTCCTCCAGGTTCCCGACTTGGACCTCTTCGACGGGATCGCGGTCAAGACCAGGCACGGCCTGCGGTTCGTGGACCGAGATCAAATCGCGGACATCACCACGACACTGGTTCGCTGCTCGCTCAACGACGATGAAGCGGCCTCGCTACCGGCTCCAAACGGTCCCCCTGTCCTCGGCGTCGATGTATCCCCGGAACTCTCGCTCACAGCGAGGTTTGGCCGTCTCTTCGGACGGGCCCACTGGAAAGACCTCGACAAGTAGATCCCATGCGAGCCCTCGAACGGGTGGAGACGGCCCTGGCCCGTCGCCGATCGGCGCCACACGACCTGTCGAGACGGCCGTTCCCCGACCGACCGATCGGCCGCGATTGCCTCCCTCAGATCCGACACATCGTCGTGTTGATGATGGAGAACCACTCCTTCGACAACTATCTCGGGACGCTGGGCCGGGGCGACGGTCTGCCAACCGACGAGCGAGGCGCGGTCGCGGTGACCAATCCCACCGCGGCGGGAAACGACGTCGCCGCCCGCCACCTTCCATCGACCTCCCAACACGCGGGGGTACCGACGCAGTCCTGGGAGGCAAGCCACATCCAGTGGAACGAGGGAGCCAACGACGGCTTCGCCGGGGCCGTCGAACGGTGTACCCCGGGAGGCGACCCCGCCATCGCCATGGGGTACTGGACGCAGGAGGATCTGCCCTTCTATCACCGCCTGGCCGAGGTGTTCCCGGTGGCGGACCGCTGGTTCGCCTCGTGCCTCGGGCCGACCTTTCCCAACCGTCGCTTCCTCGTGTCCGGCACGTCCAACGGCCTCACGAGCGATGTCCTGCACCACTGCGTGGACTACCCGGCCAACGGCACCATCTTCGACGCCCTCAGCCGGCACGGAGTCAGCTGGGTCAACTACCACTCCGTTGCTCACACGGTTCCCGTGCTCAGCCGGTCCGCCGGCGTCCACGGACTGCGCGGCGCCAGGATTCTTCGCGGTGCCTTCCAGCGGCTGTCCCGGCGGGAGGAAGACGCCAAGGCGTACCTGCAGTTCTCCGCCGACGCCTATCCGCTCGGCCTCCTGAGCTACCTCACCCACCTGCGGACCGTCGACCGTTTCGTCGCCGACGCCGCCACCGGCACTCTTCCGGCGGTGTCCATCGTCGACCCCGACTTCCGCGCCAACTCGGAGGAGAATCCACAGGACATCAGGGCCGGCGAGGCCTTCGCAGCGCGCGTCATCCATGCGGCCATGCACGGCGCGGACTGGATGGGCACGCTCCTTATCTGGTGCTACGACGAGCACGGCGGTTATTACGACCACGTCCCGCCGCCGGCGGCCCTCGAGCCCGATGGCAAGCTTCCCGAGGCGGGGCCGCCGTGGCGTTTCGACCGCTACGGCTTCCGCGTCCCGGCCGTCGTCGTGTCACCCTACGCGCGCCCCGGCTACGTCTCTCACGTGGTGCGCGACCACACGGCGGTGCTGAAACTCATCGAGCGCAAGTGGAATCTGCCGGCCTTGACGGAACGTGACCGTTGCGCCGACGACCTGCTCGACATGCTCGATCTGGAGAACCCGCCGGCCTACGCCAGTCCGCCCGATCTGAGCAGGTGATCAGCGGCGCTTGCCCTTCTTACGGGGTCGAGGCGCGGGTCGGGTTCCGCCGGGACCGGCGGCCGGTCGGGGTTGGCCACCGGCCGGTTTGAGCACCGGCGTGGATGCGGCCGCATCGCCGTTCTTGGTGTCGCGGGGCGTGCCGCGCGGCTCCCGCCGGCCCGCCGGTGCCGACGCCGGTGCCACACCCGCCGCCGGGACGAGCAGTCCCGCCGCAGCCGCGGCCGGGGTCAGCGGCGCGCCCTGAGCGCGCGATGCCAGCCGCGCCCGGATGGCCGCGTAACGGGGCTCGCGTTCTTTCAACATGGCCAGCACCGGCGAGGCAATAAAGATGGAGGAGTACGCACCGGTGGTCAACCCGATGAACAACGCCAGCCCGAAGTCCTGCAGCGTTGTCGCACCCAAGGCGAACGCCCCGATGACCAGCACCGACAGGATCGGCAGGATGGCCACGAAGCTGGTGTTGATGGACCGCATCAGCACCTGGTTCATGGACAGGTTGACGGTGTCGCCGTAGGTGAGCCGGCCGGTCGACGCCAGACCGCGCGTGTTCTCCTGAACCTTGTCGAACACCACGATGGTGTCGTACAGCGAATAGCCGAGGATGGTGAGGAAGGCGATCACCGTGGCCGGCGTGACCTGGAACCCCGAAAGCGCGTAGATGCCCGCCGTGACCACGATGTCGTGAATAAGCGCGACGAAGGCCGCAATGGCCATCTTCGCCTCGAAGCGGAACACGATGTAGATGCTCACCACGATGAAGAAGGCAATAAGGGCGCGCAGGGCCTTACTGGAGATCTCACTTCCCCACGACGGACCCACGTCCGTCAGCGTCACCTGATTCGAGTTCACCCCGCCGAACTTGGCCAGAGCGTCGGAGACGCGCTGTACCTTGGCGTTGCGGAGGGCGTCGTTCGGGGCCGTGAGGTGGGCCTGGACGCGGATGGACTTGGTCCCACCGCCCTGCGGCGTGAGGACCTGCACCTTGGCCTCCCCCAGACCGAGAGGCTTGAGGGCGTCTCTGGCGCTGGCGACCGACGCCGACCCGGCCGTCTTGGCCGGCACCTCCCACACCGTGCCGCCCTTGAAATCGATGCCGAAGTTGAGGCCACGGAACCCCAACGCCCCCAGGCCGACCAGGATCACAACACCAGAGAGGGCGAACCACCGGTTGCGACGTCCGACGAAGTCGAACGAGGTCTCTCCGTGATAGAGGCGATGCCAGATGCTGTGGTGCTCGGTGCTCATGCCTGACTCCCGGGCGCAACCGCGGCCAGGCCCCGGGCCACGCCCAGCCACCGGGCCTCGGTGAAGAGGCGGTTACGGCCGAGCAGGATCACCATCGGCCGGGTGAAGAAGTAGGCGGTGAACAGATCCAGCAGCGTCGACAGACCCAGGAAGAAGGCGAAGCCCCGCACCGGCCCGACGGAGAAGAGATAGAGCAGCGCGGCAGCAATGAAGCTCACCAGGTCGGCGGCCACGATGGTCCGGTACGCCCGGGAGAATCCGCGGTCGACCGACGACCGCACCGTCTTGCCCGACCGGATCTCGTCCTTGAGCCGCTCGAAATACACGACGTAGGAGTCAACGGTTACACCGACGGACACGATGATCCCGGTGGCACCGGCGAGCGACAGAGCCAGGCCGCTCGTCTTGGACAGGGTCGAGATGATGGACCAGTCCAGCATGCCGGTGACGATCAGTCCGAGCAGAACGACCAGGCCGAGCGCCCGGTAGTACAGGATCATGTAGAGCAGCACGAGCACCAGGCCGATGACACCGGCCAGGATGCCGGCATGCAGGGAGTCCTTGCCGAGGCTGGCCGAGACGGTCTGGGTCGTCTCAGGCTGGAGCTGGACCGGCAACGAGCCGTACTTCAGCACCAGCGCCAGATCCTGGGCCTGATGCTGCGTGAAGGTTCCGGTAATCGACGCCACACCGTTGAACTGCGCCGTCTGGATGGTCGGGGCCGACTTGACCACGCCGTCGAGCACGATGGCCACCTGCTTGCCCACATACTTGGCCGCCATCCGGTCGAACGCACCCGACCCGCTCCCGGTGAAGTTCACCTGCACGGACCAGTCACCGGTCAGACCCGACGGGGGGATGGCGCTGGCCGTCGCCACCACATCGCCGCGCAGCTCGGCCCGGCCCAGCAGATAGCGACCCTTGACCGTGCCGTCGCTGTTGAGCTCCGGGAGCACGACCGTCTGGTTGGGATCGTCCTGCGCCCTCGTCGTGGTGGGAATGGTGGCGGCCGACGGTGCCGTCGTGGTCGTGGTCGGTCCCGGGGCGGTGGTAGTCGGCGCGGCGGTAGTGGCGGTGGCGCCCGGCTTGGCGGTCGTGGTGGTCGGCGCAACCGTCGTGGTCGGCGCGGCGGTGGTGGTGGCCTGGGCCGCCAGCGTGGTCGTCGTCTCGCCCGGCTGCGTGGATGGCGTCGTCGGTGCCGGCGTGGCGGCCTTGCTGCACAGGTTGGCCGACGCCAGGGATGCCGACGCCTGAGCGCTCGCCGTCTTCGGGTCCTCGGGGGGAAGGGCTCGCAGGACGGGCCGGAAGCGCAGTTCGGCGGTCTGCTTCACCAGGCAGAGGACCTCCTGGGAGTTCTTCACGCCTGGGAGCTGGACGACGATGGTGTTGCCCTGACGGGTGATGTCGGGTTCGGCTACGCCGATGCCGTCCACCCGCGCCCGGATGATACGCGCCGCCGTGTTGAGGCTGCCCGTATCAAATTTGCCCTGAGGCCGAAGGACCACCGATGCCCCACCCTGCAGGTCCAAGCCGAGCAGCGGCTTGTTGCCCACGGCCACCGTGTAGAGGAGAAAGATGATGGCCACGCCGATGACGCCGACCAAGCTGATGACCAACGAGCGGCGCACGGCTACTCCTCCGCGTCCGGGATGGGCGTCGACGGCGAAGCCGGCTCCTCGTACCGGCGGGTGACCGCAGGGCGGATGAACGTGAGGACCATATCCGGGGCGACGCGCAGCGAGACAGTGAGGTCGTTCATCGCCTCGATCGTGCCCACCATCCCCCCGGCCGTGATGACCTTGTCGCCCTCGTGCAGGGAGTCACTGAGGGCGCGAGCCTGAGCCACCCGGCGCTGCTGCGGGCGGATGAGCAGCAGGTACATCAGGGGGATGAGGATCAGGAAGGGGATGAAGTTCATACGCGAAGACGCCCCCCGCCGTGCGGGGAGCGGGCCACGATAGCTCAACTCCACGCGGCAGCCGTGTCAGCCCGGAGTCGATCGAGCGTTCCATCGCTCACCGCCTCCCCGATGCTTGCCACGAAGGCGTGCAGCCACGCCAGGTTGTGCAGGGTCAAAAGCCGCGCTGCGGAGGGCTCTCCGACCAACAACAGGTGGCGCAAGTACGCCCGACTCCAGTGCTCGCACACGGCGCAAGGGCAGGTCGGGTCGAGCGGCCCGCTGTCACGGAGGTAGCTGGCGTTACGCAGGTGAAGCCGGCCCGTCGAGGTCAGCACCGACCCGTGTCGGGCCAGGCGGGTCGGCAGCACACAGTCGAACTGATCAACGCCGAGAGCGACCGCTTCCACCAGTGCGATGGGATCGCCCACGCCCATGAGGTACCTGGGCTTGTCGTCGGGGAGTTCGGCGGTGGCAGCCGCCAACGCCTCGAGCATCTCCGCTCGTGACTCCCCCACCGACAGCCCGCCGATGCCGAAGCCGTCAAAGCCGATCTCCACCGTGCGCCGTGCGCTCTCGGCCCGCAACGCCGAGTCCGTGCCGCCCTGGACGATTCCGAATAGGGCCTGGCCTTCCCGGCGGTGAACGGCGCGGGCTCGGGCCGCCCATGCGGCCGTGCGCTCCACCGCGACACGGATGACCTCGGGCGGCGACGGGAGCGGAGGGCAGATGTCGAGAACCATTTGGATGTCGGCACCGAGCTGTTCCTGGATGGCGACCGCGCTCTCGGGGGTCAACCGGTGCGACGAGCCGTCGTAGCTGGACCGGAACGTCACCCCGTCGTCGTCCACCGCCGGCGTGAGAGAGAAGACCTGGAAGCCGCCGGAATCGGTGAGCACGTGGCCACGCCAGCCCATGAAGCGGTGCAGACCGCCGAGCTCGGCGACGACGTCGGCGCCCGGGCGCAACATCAGGTGGTAGGTGTTGGCCAGCATGACGCTGACCCCCAGGTCCGACAGGTCGGTGGCCGACAGCGTCCGCACACTGCCTCGGGTCCCAACCGGCATGAACGCCGGCGTGCGATACGAACCGCGTGGCGTCGACACCAATCCGGTCCGCGCCAAGCGGCAGCGGGCCACCACCTGCAAGTGGAGCGGACCCTTTCCCAAAGTCATGCTCGGCCAACCAGCATGGCGTCACCGAACGACAGGAACCGGTAGCCCTCGTCCAGCGCCGTCCGGTACAGGTCGCGCCACCGCTCCCCGCAGAAGGCGGCCAGCATCACCAGCAGGGTGGAGCGGGGCAGGTGGAAGTTGGTGAGCAGCACGTCCACCACCCGGAACGGGAAGCCCGGCCGGATGAACAGATCGGTCCTGCCCTCTCGTTCGCCCGTGGCCGCCGCCGCCTCCAGCGCTCGCACCGTGGTCGTCCCCACCGCCACTACCCGCCGGGCCTGCCGGCAGGCGTCCACCGTCTCGGCCGGGACCGAGTAACGCTCCGAGTGCATCACGTGGTCCTCCACCAGCGCACCCGTCATGGGCCGGAAGGTGTCGAGGCCAACGGCCAGATCGACCGTCGCCACCACCACGCCCTGGCGCCTGCATCCGTCCAGCACGTCGCCGGTGAGGTGCAGCCCCGCGGTGGGCGCGGCCACCGACCCCTGCCGGCGGGAGTACACCGTCTGGTAGCGCTCGGGATCGATGCCCTCCGGCGACCGGATGTAGGGCGGCATGGCGATCTCGCCGCCGGAAGCCGCGACGTCGCCGGTCAACAGCGTCACCAGCCGGCGACCCTCGCCCAGATCGGCACCGACGGCGACCACCGGGCCGTTGCCGCCGTGAAGCACCGTGCCGGGCGGCAGACGGCGGCCCGGGCGCACCAGGGCCACCCAGCGGTCGGGCTGGTCGGTCTCCTCCAGGAGCAGGACCTCCGCCGCCCCTCCGGTCTCCTTGGCCAGCCGCAGGCGGGCAGGGAGCACCCGGGTGTCGTTCAGCACCAGCACGTCCCCGTCGCCCAGCAGCTCGGGCAGGTCGGCGACGGTGCGGTGGGCGATCTGCGCCGGGCCGGTCGGGCTGGTCGGGCCTGCCTGGCCGGTCGGTCCGAGCGGGCCGGTCGCCACGAGCAGGCGGGCGGCCGATCTCTCCGGGGACGGGATCTGGGCGATGGCCGCCTCGGGCAGGTCATAGTCAAACCCGGCCACGGTCAGCGGCGATGGCAGGAAGTCGGTCACCGAGAGGCCCGAAGGTAGAGGCCACCTGGGTTGGGCTCAAGTCGCCGCTGGTCCGCCTTCGGTCAGCTGGGACCCTCGCCGTCGAACAGGGAGATGAGGCCGGCGTCGGCCGGCGCCGGCAAACCCAGGTGCTGCCAGGCCCCGGATGTCGCCATCCTCCCCCGCGGCGTGCGCACCAGCAGACCTCGCTGGAGCAGGAAGGGCTCGTAGACCTCTTCCACTGTCTCGCGCTCCTCGCCCACGCTAACGGCCAGGGTGGACAGGCCGACCGGACCTCCCCCGAATCGCTCGCACAGCGCTCCCAGGATGGCCCGGTCCACCTTGTCGAGGCCCAGCTCGTCGACCCCGAACAGGGTCAGGCCCGCCCGGGCCATGGCCAGGGTCACGGCGCCGTCCCCTCGGACCTCGGCCACGTCACGTACCCGTTTGAGCAACCGGTTGGCGATCCGGGGCGTCCCCCGCGAGCGCCGGGCGATCTCGGTTCCGCCCGCCGGGTCCATCCGTACCCCGAGAATCCGGGCCGACCGAGCGAGGATCGCCTCGAGGTCGGCCGGGTCGTAGTAGTCCAGCCGGGCCACGAAGCCGAAGCGGTCCCGCAGCGGACCGGTGATCAGTCCCGTCCGGGTGGTGGCCCCCACCAGGGTGAACCGGGGTAGGTCGAGCCTGATGGACCGGGCGGCCGGGCCCTTTCCGAGCACGATGTCGAGCTGGAAGTCCTCCATGGCCGGATAGAGAATCTCCTCCACCGCCCGGCCAAGCCGGTGGATCTCGTCGATGAACAGCACGTCGCCCTCACCCAGGTCCGTCAGGATGGCAGCCAGGTCGCCGGCCCGGACCAAGGCGGGGCCGGAGGTGATGCGTAGCCCGACGTTCATCTCCGCCGCCACGATCCCGGCCATAGAGGTCTTGCCGAGTCCCGGCGGCCCGGCGAACAGGAGGTGGTCGACGGCCTGGCCGCGTCGCCGGGCTGCCTCCAACACAATCTCGAGATGCTCTTTCAACTGGGCTTGACCGACGAAGTCGGCCAGGCGGCGTGGCCGCAGGTTGACCTCTTCGGCCACCTCCAGCGGCTCCGCGGCCGGGCTCACCGGTCTCGGTTCGGTCGGGTCGGTTGTGGCGGTCTTGGCGGCGTTGGCGGCGGCCCCGAGCACCTCGTGGCGGACCGCACCGGCTTGTTCGGCTTGTTCGGGGCCGCCTCTCGCGCCGCTCACCGGGCGCCGGCCAGCTGCTTCAGCGCCGACTTCAACAGATCCTCGACGGCCCCCGCCTCGGGCAGCGACTGCAGTGCCAACCGAACCTCGTCGGCGCCGTAACCCAAGCCGGCCAGGGCCGCCCGTACCTCGGCCCGGGCCGCGGCCCGCGGGTTCCCGTTTCCGGCCGCCCCCACCAGCGACAGTTCGGTTTCGTCGTCGCCGTCGAGGTCCAGCCTGGCCTTAAGCTCGATCAGCAGGCGAGCAGCGGTCTTCGCTCCGATCCCCGGAACGAGCGTCAACGCGTCGCGATCCTCGGCCGCCACGGCCCGGCGCAGCCCGACCGGCGTGTGCACGGAGAGGATAGCCAGGGCCACGGCCGGACCGACGCCGTGCGTACCGATCAGCGCTTCGAAGCAGCCCCGCTCTTCACGGGTGGAGAACCCGTAGAGCACGATGGCATCTTCTCGCACGTGGGTGTGGACGTAGAGGAACGCCGGCCCGCCCAACTCCCCCGCCTGCGCAAGGCTGGCGGCGGAGACGATGACGCGGTACCCGACTCCGCCCACTTCCAGGAGCACCTCACCCGCGCCGTTCCCACCCCGCAGGAGCCGGTCCAGGACCACCCCGCGGAGCGACCCGATCATCGTTGGGCCTCCGCCGCTCGCTGCAGCAGGGGTGCGGCGGCCAGGTGGCACAGGGCCAACGCCAGTGCGTCGGCTGTGTCGGGCGGCCGGGGCCGTTCTGGTAGGGAAAGCAGAGACTGAACCATGCGCTGTACCTGTTCCTTCGTGGCGGCGCCGTATCCGGCCACCGATTGCTTCACCTCGTTGGGGCTGTACTGCACGACAGGGCAGCCCATCTCGGCCGCCGCCACCAAGGCCATCCCGCTCGCCTGGCCGACCGACATGGCGGTGCGAGCGTTGGCCTGGAACAGGACTCGCTCGACGACCACGACGTCAGGTGCCAACTCGGCCAGGAGCCGCCGTAACTCGGCGAGGAGCGCGCTGAGCCGCCGCGGCAGCGGGTCGCCGGGAGGCGTGGTGATGACGCCGGCCGAGATCGCGCTCGAAACGCCCCGTTCCCGTCGCACCGCCCCGTAGCCACAGCGGGACAGACCCGGGTCGATACCGAGTACGAACACCCGTTCGACGATAGTGGCTCTCCACCCGGCCGCGGTGGATGGCGGCTTGACTCCGCGGCTTGGCTCCGCGGCGTGGCTCCGCGGCTTGGCTCCGGGGATCCACCGCTCGGGTGGGTGAGTTGGACAGCATGAGTACATGCAGGTCGCTGCCCTGCCCCGTCGCTTGACCCGAGCCGGAAGCGAACTGGAATTGTTGGTCCTCACCGCCGATCCCCGCTCGGGCATCGCCATCGACGTGGCGTCCGGCGCCCTGGTGCGGTTCATCTGGAGCGGAGACGGACCAAAGGTTCCGATGCCGTACAACCTGGTGGTCGGCACGCTCGCCGATCCCCGGCATCTCGTCTTCGACCCGTCCCAACCCGAAGCCGTCGCGCTTGATGGCTCGCTTCGACCCGCCGGTCGGCTGCCGGCCTGGCGCGTCGGGCGTTACCTTCGGTCCCTGCGCCATCCTCGAGGCCGCCACCTGCTGGGCTGGCCCGGGCCCGCCGTCGCCTACTGGACCCTCGACGGGCATCAGCCCTCCGCCGCCCTGATCGACCTCGAGGACGACCCGGTCGTGCTGCCCGGGCCCGGCGGTCTCGGCGGTCCGAATCAGCTGCGGTGCCGATTCGGGTGGGCGGGGTGGACAATGGAGCTGCCCATCACTGACCGCCGCGTGGCGGCCGCCCTGCGCCGCACCGAACGAGCATCGCTGCGCGGACCGGGCCTGGCCCGGGCGGTGGGTGGACGGCCACGTCACCTCATCGTGGCCTTGAGCCCACCCGTCGACGGTCATTGCTACAAAGTGGTCGCCGGCATCCTGCCCCGGCCTTGAACCGTTAGCGTGGAGTCGTGCGACCGGCACCCACGACCGGCCTCATCATCGGACGGTTCTGCCCTCCGCATCTCGGCCATTCCCATCTGATCGACGCCGCCGCCACCACGGTCGACCACCTCACCGTGATCGTGTTCTCCAACGAGGGCGAACCGGTTCCCGGATCGCTGCGGGCCGGCTGGCTGGCCGAGATCCACCCCGACGTGACGATCGCGCATGTGCCGACCGACCTGGTCACCGATTGGGACGATCCGGTGCAGTGGGCTCGTTGGATCGCGCTGATCAGGAGCGTGGTTCCCGTCGGCCCCGACGTGGTGTTCTCCTCCGAGGTGTACGGGGACGAGGTGGCCCGCCGCCTGGGGGCCGTGCACGAGTCGGTCGATCCGGATCGCTCCACCGTTCCTATCTCGGCCACCGCCGTGCGGGCCGACCCGCTCGCCCACCTCGATCAGCTCGCTCCCCCGGTCCGCGCCTGGTACGAGTCCCGCAAGCCGGACATCTGAGACACGCCGTCGGCTCGAACTGGTCGACAACCGCGGAGTCCAGCCGCGCAAGTGTGCGCCGGTCCAGATTGCAGGACGTTGCGGCGCCGCTGGGTCGTGCCCGGCCGGCCAGCCCAGCCCGCCAGACCCTCTGGCCCACCAACCAAGCTCCCCACCAGCCCGCCGGCCCGCCAATCCGGCCCGCCTATTGACCACCACTGATTAGGCGGCGGCCGCGTCCTTGAAGAAGCCGCGGTAACGGTCGGACTCCAGTGTCCGGGCGGCGGAGTCGTAGGCGGCCACGGCCACACGGTCGAGGCCTTCGGTCCGCATGAAATCGACGCCGTGCACGCATACCTCGCGGGCCGTTGGACGCAGCAGCCGCACCCGGGCACCCTCGCGGCGGGCGACGGCCATCTCGGCGGCCAGGCTGCGGGAAGGGATGCGGCGGACGAGCTGGCTGAACGGGTCAGGCGGCCGCTCTGTATCGAACGCCATCGGCGCGATGCCGAGGATAAACGTGCATCCCGCCTGGGCGGCCAGATCGAGGTTGGTGGTGGAGTGCGCGCCACCGTCCACCAGCGTGAGGTTGCCAATGCGGACCGGCCGGTAGAACCCCGGAATGGCGCAACTGGCCATCACCGCGTCGACCAGGCTCACCGGCGGAGGCGTGCGCCGGCCGAGCACGACCCGCCGGCCGCTGCAGATGTCGACGGCGCACAGCCACAGGGGCCGTTCAGGCCAAGCCGACGACAGCTGTTCGGTTAGTTGACGTCTCCCGTCCTCCATCGAGAAGAATCCACCCGGGAACAGCTTCTGCAACGCCCCGGGCATCCTCGGCGCCGGCAGCTTGGATATTGAGCGGCCCATGACGTACGCCGACCCGATCCCGCGGCGGAATGCGTCGATCGGGCCCCGCACCAGTGGCAACCGGACTTCGGAGCTCGTCGCCATACCGCTACGCCCCTGCTCGGCCAAGAGCGGATGCGTACCGAGAGCCATCTCCCAGAGGTCCTCGACTGACCATCCGGAGCGGAGGTGGGCGGCGATCACACTGCCCGCACTCGTCCCCACAATCAGGTCGGCGTCAGCCGGATTGAACCCGGCCACCTGCTCGACCGCCCGCAGGATGCCGGCCTCGTACGCCATGCCGACCGTGCCGCCCGCCCCCAACACCAAGCCCACCTTCATTGCGCCCCCCGGGAAATGGTCCCCGACTTGGGGCGCAGTTGCAAAATCAGGTAGTGGGTCAGTTTGATTGTCATAGCCCCTCCGTACGATCTTGCTTATGGCGCGCTGCCGCTCCTTCCGTTTTCTGTTGAGCCCGACAGCAGGTCAGCGCCGGGGCCTTTGAGGAGTTGTTGAGGGTGCAGTGCGAGTTGTACAACTCGGCTTTGGAGGAGCGACGGGGGGCGTGGCGGTGGGAGCGCCGGTCGGTGTCCTACGTGGATCATGCCGCACGCTCACCGGGTTGCGGGCGGTGCGCCCCGATGTGCTGGCCGGCGGGGTGACCCTGTGCCGGGGGACGCTGAAACGCCTCGATCGGGCCTTCGCCGCCTTCGATCGTCGGTACCGGGCCGGGCAAACCCCGGGGTTCCCTCGCTTCAAGCCGGCGTCCCGGTGGGACTCGGTGCAATACGAGGACACCTCCGGCTGGCGGCTGGACACGGAACGGAACCGGCTGCGTCTGCTCGGCGTGGGCGACGTGAAGGTGCGGCTGCACCGCGCGCTGCGGGGCACGCCCAAGGCGATCACCGTGGCCCGCCAGGGTCGGCGGTGGTGGGTGACGGTGCGCTGCGTGGACGTGCCCGCCCAGCCCCTGCCCGTCACCGGCCGGGAGGTCGGGATCGATGTGGGGGTGGACAATGTGGTGGCCACCAGCGCCGGTGAGCTGGTCACCGACGGCCGCTACGCCCGGCTGGCCTGCGCCCAGCGGGACCTGGCCGCCAAAAAGCGGGGCTCGGCCCGCCGCCGCCGGGCGGTGGAGCGCGTCGCCGGCGCCCACCGCACCGTCCGCCGCCAGCGGGCCGACCTGTTGCACAAGTTGTCCCGTTCGCTGGTCGACGAGCACGACCTGATCTGCCATGAGGACCTGCGCATCGCCAACATGGTGCGCCGACCCCAACCGCGGCCCGATCAGGAGGGAGGCTTTCAGCCGAACGGGGCGGCGGCCAAGTCCGGGTTGAATCGTTCTATCCACGATGCCGGGTGGGGTCAGTTGCTGGCCATGATCGCCTACAAAGCTGAAGATGCTGGTAGGACGGTCATTGCCGTCAATCCCCACTTCACCAGCCAGACGTGCGCCCAATGCGGCCATGTCGACGCCGGGAACCGGCTCAGCCAGGCCACATTCCAATGTCGAGCGTGCCGGTCATCAGGCGCCCGCTGACGTGAACGCGGCTGTCAACATCCTCCGGCTCGGTAGGAGCCAACGGGACGCGGCTTCGGCCGTGGCCCGTGCAGGGTCCGCCTCAAACTGACCCAATATCCAAAATCGCTACCGCCCGTACCTGGCGGCTAGCTCCTCGGCCATCGCCCACCCAAAGGCGATGAGGCAATCGTGGCGCTCCCGATCGAGGGTGGCGAAGCAGGCCGCCACTTCCGGGTCGACGGCGTCGGGCTTCAGCGTCTCGAAATCGAGCACTCCGGGAGCTGAGCCGTCGCCCTTGACGATGAACGTGCGGTCGTCGATGCGGCCTTCGGCGCCGAAGCGCTTCGCCAGCCGGCGACTCCACGCCCGCTCCTCGCCCGTCGCCTTGTGACCGGGACGGGGAACGATGTCTTCGAGCCCCTTGAACGACTGGAACGCCCCCGGGTCGATGAACCGGGTGCCCACCAACACGTCCTCGTCCGGGAATGCCAGTACGGCCCGGCGGAACTGGTTCCCGCACAGGGCCTTGAGCACCGTGTCCCGCTTGGAGTTTCTCCGGATTGACGCCAGGCCCCACAGCAGGCAAGGCGTCCCCCCGATGCGTTCCAGGGTGCAGAACGAGTAGCCGAGCAGGCGGCCCGCATCCCGGGCCTCGCTGATCAGTACCCACTCCTCGCGCTGCTTGGAGAGCAGCCCGATCTCGTAGCCGGCGGGCCCGTCGGCGCAGAGATCTGCCATCTCCGCCAACTCGGCATCGCTGAGTGCGGTGCAGTCTTTGGTCTCGACCTCGATCGACATATGCGCTACGGCTCTCCTGCTTGTCGGCCTGACCCTGGGTCGATCCCCGTGACCGCCCGTCCGATTTTAGGCCGTAACGACGGTCTCCGGTAAAAACGACCGTCTGGGGGCTCAGGAGGCGAGCCCGTTGGAGCCAAGCAGGACGCGAAGCTCGGCGATCAGGCCGTTGCTCGCATCAACGTTGAAGGCGTCCGGCAGGCGGAGAATCTTCTCGCCGACGTGCAGGAAGACGGGCGAACTGCCCGGATGGTTCTCCAAAAGCAGCTTCAACTGCTCGACCAGACCGTCGGTCATGGCGGCGAGAGGCAGGTTGATCCGCACCGGGATGCCGCCCTCAAGCACCAGCTGGGGCCGCTTCAGCTCCATGCAGATCAACTTGGGTTGGTCGTCGCGTTGATCGAGCCGGCCCTTGACGCACACCACCGCGTCGTCGGCGAGTAGATGGGCGACCTCGATCATGGTGCGCGGGAAGACCCATACCTCGATGGCCGCCTCGAGGTCCTCGAGGGTGAACGTGGCCATCAGCTCGCCCTTCTTGGTGTACTTCCGGACCAGGGAGGTGATGACCCCGCCGACCCAGCGGACGTCGGAACCGAACGTGGTCGGAACCGCCGGGGCGCCGGGCGGGCCGGCCACGGGGAGATCCAGCGACGCCCGCATCTCGGCGATGGTCGTGTCGACGTGGCGGCGAAGGGCCGATTCCGCTCCCAGAAGGGGATGGTCAGACACATACAGCCCCAACATCTCTTTCTCGAAGACCAGGCGCTGCATCTTGTCGAACTCCGTGTCGGGTATCGGTACCCGGGCATCGTCGAAGATCGGCGCCGCCCCTTCCTCGCCGGCCGGGCCCAGGTCGGCGAAGAGGTTCATGACCCCGAGCTCCTCCTCGCGGCGACGGGCGAGCGTCCGGTCGACGATCTGCTCGAACACCAGGCAAAGGCCTTTGCGAGAGTGGCCCAACGAGTCGAACGCACCGGCCTTGATGAGGGACTCGACCGTCCGCTTGTTGAGCACGACAGGATCGACGCGGCGGCAGAAGTCGTAAAAGTCGGCGAAGGGTCCGCCGGTCTCCCGGTCGACCACGATCCGCTCGACCAGACCGTGCCCAACGTTGCGGACGGCGGACAACCCGAATGGGATACGTCCCGGGTCGCTCTCGGACGGACGGCGGGCGGTGAACTCTGACACCGACAGATTGACGTCGGGGACAAGCACCTCGATGCCGATGTTGCGGCACTCGGCCAGGTAGACGGCCGTCCGGTCCTTGTCGTCCTTCACCGAGCTGAGCAGGGCGGCAAAGTACTCGACCGGGTGGTTGGCCTTCAGCCACGCCGTCTGGTACGCCACGAACCCGTAGCCGTAGGAGTGGCTTTTGTTGAACGCGTAGTCGGCAAAGGGTTCGATGACATCGAACAGCGCGGTGCCGATGCTCGCGCCGTATCCCGTCCGTTCGCAGCCGGCGACGAACTTCTCCCGCTCAAGCATCATCACGGCGCGGACCTTCTTGCCGCAGGCCTTGCGAAGGTTGTCGGCCTCTTCGAGGCTGTAGCCGGCGAAGCGCTGTGCGACCCGCATGACCGACTCCTGGTAGATCATGAGGCCGTAGGTGTCGCCGAGCAGTTCGGCCAGATCGTCGTGAATGTAGGTGATCGGCTTCCGGCCGTTTTTCCGATCGGCGTAGTCGTTGTGCATGTTGGCGGCCATCGGCCCCGGTCGGTAGAGAGCCACCAGGGCGGCGACGTCGTCGAACGAGGTGGGTGCCAGCGAGCGCATCAAGGTCCGCATTGGTGCACCCTCCAGCTGGAACACCCCGATGGAGTCGCCTCGGCGCAGCATCTCCAGGGTGGGCCCGTCGTCAAGCGGTATGCGATCGACGTCGGGACGGACACCGGTGGACTGCTCGATCAGGTCCATCGTGACCTCGATGACGTCGAGGTTGCGTAGGCCCAAGAAGTCCATCTTCAGCAGGCCGAGCTCCTCGACCCCGTGCATCTCGTACTGAGTGACGATCGGGGCGTCTTCGATGGAGCCACCCGGCTCGGGCTTGCGCTGGATGGGTAAGTACTCCGTGAGCGGCTCCCGGGTGATCACTACCGCGGCGGCATGAATGCCGTCCTGGCGGCGCAGACCCTCGAGCCCGCGCGCCACGTCGATGACCTTCTTGCAATCCGGGTCAGCGGCGTACATCTCCCGTAACTCCGTGGCCATCTTGTAGCCGTCATCGAATCCGGTCTGGCGGTCGAGGCAGGCGTGGAGGGGAGTATCGCGGCCCATGATCAAAGGAGGCATGGCCTTGGCGATGCGATCGCCGAGCGAATACGGATACCCCAACACCCGGGCGGCATCGCGCACGGCCGCCCGGGCTTTGATGGTCGAGAAGGTCACGATCTGAGCGACGTGGTCCCAGCCGTAGCGCTCGGCCGCGTACTTGATCATCTCGCCGCGGTAGCGCGAGTCGAAGTCCATATCGATATCCGGCATCTGCTTACGACCGGGGTTAAGGAACCGCTCGAACAGCAGGTCGTAGTGAATCGGGTCCAGGTCGACGATGCGCAGGCAATAGGCCACGCAACAGCCGGCCGCGCTGCCCCGGCCCGGTCCGACCCTGATCCCCGAGCGGCGGGCGAAGGCAATCAGGTCCCACACGACGAGGAAATAGTCCGAGAACCCCATGTCTCGGATCACGCCCAACTCGTACTCCAGGCGGTCAACGACGCGCTCCGGCAGCGGGGTGCCATATTGGGTCACCGCGCCGTCGAAGGTCAGTTGGCGCAGGTAGGCGTCGGCATCAGCGAACCCGTCGGGCAAAGAAAAGGCGGGCAGCTCCGGCTTGCCGAATTCGATCTCGACGTCCGCCCGCTCCGCGATCCACAGCGTGTTGTCGCAGGCGTCAGGGTGGTCGGCGAAGAGGCTCCGCATCTCGGCGGCCGTCTTCAGGTAGTGCTCGTCGCCCTCGAACTTGAACCGCTTCGGATCGTCGATCGACGCGCCCGTCTGCACGCAGAGCAAGGCATCATGGGAAATGGCGTCCTCGCGTCGGGTGTAGTGCGAATCATTGGTCGCCAGCAACGGGGCATGAAGTGCGCGGGCGATCTGGATCAGCTGGGGATTGGTCTTCTGCTGCTTCTCGAGTCCGTGGTCCTGAAGTTCGACGAAAAGCTGGTCCCGCCCAAAGATGTCCTGCAGGCGTCCCGCCAGTCCGAGGGCACCTTCGTAGTCACCGCGGAGGAGAGCTTGCAGCACCACGCCGCCGAGGCAGCCGGTCGTGGCGATGACGCCCTCGTGGTAACGCTCCAGCAGCTCCCAGTCCAAGCGGGGCTTGTAGTAGTAGCCCTCCAGATAGGCGGCGCTGGAGAGCTTCATGAGGTTCCGGTAGCCAGCGGTGGTCTCGGCCAGCAACGTGAGGTGGTAGTAGAGCTTCTCGCCCTCGTCCCCTTCGCCACCGGTGTCGTCGATGCGCCCTCGCCGTACCGGTCGCTCGTGGCGGCTCTCCGCCGCCATATACGCCTCGGTACCGATCACCGGGGTGACGCCCTGGGCTCGGCACGCCTTATAAAAGTCGAGTACGCCGTACATGTTGCCGTGATCGGTGATGCCGATCGCCGGCTGGCCGTCCGCGACGGCCGCGGCGACGACCTCATTGACCCTGGCTGCCCCGTCGAGCATCGAGAACTCGGTATGTAGGTGCAGGTGGGCGAACGACTCCCCCACGACACTCCCCTTTGTCCACAGGCTGTGGATAGTTACACCGCTGTGATTCCCTAAAGGTAGCGCGTCGGCGCCGGCCGCGTACCCTTCCGCGCCAGAGGGCCACCGACCCCGTACTCTTCATCCGTATGGGTGCGAGGGATGCCGGTTAGAGGCGAACGGGCGATCGCGCCCGATGACGATGGCGACATCCGGCGGATGATCGCGCAAGCGGTCGAGGGCCATCTGCGCCGGCTGGTCGTGGCCCTGCTCGAACTGCATGACGACCCCGCCAGCGCCACCGCCGCGGCGGCGGCATTGAGCGAGGCTCAGGCCGTGGCGAGCGCCCTGATGGCCGTCGATCTTGACGTGCTGTCCGGCGCCGCCCGGGCCATAGCCGACACCCTGGCACCTCTCGCCGCGTCCGACGAGGCGGCGCCCTTGGGCGCGGTGGTCGCCCTCCTCGACGCCACCGCCGGACTCCGGGCGGTGGTAGCCGCCTATGCCGAGGGTGATCCCGATGCCCGCACCACGCCTTCGCTCAAGCGCGAGATGGACGCTTTAGCCGGCTGGCGGGATCGCGCTGGGGCCGGCAGAGCGGGCCGGTCCGAACCCAAGGCGACGGCCGAGGCCCCGACCGAGGCCGTCCCGGCCCGGGCGGAGGAACCACACGACCTGCTGCGGGTGGTACCGACGATCGATCTCCGCACCGCCGCCGACCATCTGGCCGCCAGCCTGGCCAGTCCCACCGCCCTGGCGGATCTGTTGAGCGGGCTGTCCACCTTGGCCGAGGTCCTGGCCCGCACCACCTCGACGCTCAACCGCAAGCTGGCCGAGTTGGCCGAACTGCCAGAACTGGCAGAACTCGAGTCGGCCGTCCAGGCGCTCGGCCGGACCGGCCTGGCCGAACCGAGCGAGAGGCCGGCCGCCCGCCGCCGACAGCGGTAGAGATCAGCGGGAGGGATCAGAGGTAGGTTCCGCCCGCCGGGGCCCGTTCCTCCGAACCCGGCGGCAGGCCACGACGGCGGATCTCCTCGAGTTGGGCGCGCGCCGCCATCTGCTGGGCGAAGAGGGTGGCCTGGATGCCGTGGAATAGTCCCTCCAGCCAGCCGAGCAGCTGGGCCTGGGCGATGCGCAACTCGGCGTCGGAGGGTGCTTCGGCATCGCTGAAGGGCAACGCCAGCCGGTCGAGTTCCTCCCGCAGATCGGGGGAAAGCCCGGAGGCAACCTCCCGGACCGAGGTCTCATAGATCTCTCTCAACCGCACCCGGGCCCGCTCGTCGAGGGTGGTCGAACGCACCTCTTCCAACAGCTGTTTGATCATCGAGCCGATCCGCAAGACCTTGGCCGGCTGGGAGACCGTCTCAGACAATGACCCGTCTTCCGCGCCGGGGACGCCCTGTACCACGACCAGCTCGGGATGTTCCGGGGACTCAGGCGAGGACATGTCCCCATCCTGACCCAACAATGGGCCCTAACGCTAAGGAGGGCCGGTATTCTCGGGGACGTGAAGGTGTCCACGCGGGGCGACTACGCCAGCCGGGCTCTGCTCTCGCTGGCGCTCCACACCGACGGGAACGGCCCGACCTCGGTGCGCGACATCGCGGATCGCACGGGACTCCCCCAGCCCTACCTGGAGCAGATCCTGCTGGCATTGAAAGGTGCCGGCCTGGTCCGGTCGAAGCGCGGCGCCGGGGGTGGCTACGTGCTGGCTCGGCCTCCCGATGAGATCTCGCTGAGCCAGATCGTGAGCGCAGTGGAAGGTCCGATCGTGGCTGGCGACTTCGGCGAGCCGCATCAGAACGGGGCGTGCGACCACGAGGGGCAGTGCGTGTTGCTGGCCGTTTGGGCCGAGGTGGGCCAGCACATGCGTTCCCACCTCGATTCGTTCACCCTCGCCGACATGGTGCGCCGGGCCCGGGGACCCGTGAGTCCGTTGGCACCGCTGGCCTGAGTCCATTTCTGTGCCGGATCTCCCGGAGGGCTACCCTTCACGTTACGAAGTCGACGTGGTCCTAACCGACGGGACGACCGTCCACGTGCGGCCGATCCGCCCCGACGACGCCGACGCCATTGCCAGCCTGCATGGGCGGCTTTCGGCCGAGACCGTCTATCTCCGGTTTTTCAGCCCCCTGCCGACGCTCTCTCCGACGATGCTGCATCGCTTCGTCAACGTCGACTACGCCGACCGTCTGGCCCTCGTGGCCGAGCTGAGTGGGCAGTTGATCGACGTAGCCAGATATGACCGGCTGCCCGGCCGGGACGCGGCCGAGGTGGCGTTTGTCGTTGAGGACGCGCATCAGCATCGCGGCATAGGAATCCTGCTCCTCGAACACCTGGCCACCGCCGCGGCGGAACGTGGCATCCGCCGATTCGTCGCCGAGACACTCCCCGAAAACAACAAGATGCTCAAGGTGTTCCGCGACGCCGGCTTCGGAGACGAACGCCGTTTCGCCGAAGGCGTCGTCGAGGTCACCTTCGCGATCGAACCTACGGACGCGTCGGTGGCAGCTATGCATGTCCGGGCGCAACGGGCCACGGTCCAATCGGTCATGCGGCTTCTCGCCCCACGCTCGATCGCCGTGATCGGCGCCGGTCGCCATCCCGGCACCATCGGTCACACCGTATTTGCCAACCTGGTGGCCGGCGGCTTCTCCGGCACCGTCTACCCGGTAAACCCGCACGCCGACGTCGTCGCCGGCGTGCGGGCCTATCACCGCGTGCTCGACATCGCCGATGCGGTTGATGTGGCGGTGGTCGTCGTCCCGGCCGCGGCCGTGCCCGATGTCGTCGAAGAGTGTGGTCACAAGCGGGTCGGTGGTCTCATCGTCATCTCGAGCGGCTTCGCCGACGCCGGCGGCGACGGCGCGGAGCGGGAACGGACGCTGGTGGCTCAGGCCCGCGGGTTGGGCATGCGCCTCATCGGGCCGAATTCCATCGGCGTGATCAACACGTCACCGGCCTTACAGATGAACGCCACGTTCACGCCGATGCCGCCCGCGGGTCGCATCGGTTTTCATTCGCAGTCCGGAACTCTGGGCGCCGTCGTACTCGATGCGATGGCGCGACGCGGCCTCGGGGTATCCAGCTTCGTTGCCACCGGCAACAAGGCGGACGTCTCGGGCAACGACTTGCTTCAGTACTGGGAACACGATCCGGACACCGATCTCGTCCTGCTCTACCTGGAGACGTTCGGCAACCCCCGCACCTTCGCCCGCGTGGCGCGACGGCTCTCGCGTCGCAAACCCATCCTGGCCGTGAAGAGCGGCCGCGACCAGGCCGGCGAGGCCGCGGTCGAGGCGCTCTTCCGCCAGACGGGAGTCATCCGGGTCGACACCATCGAGCAGATCCTCGACGTGGCTGAAGGTCTGATCTGCCAGCCCCTCCCCTCCGGCCACCGCGTCGCCATCGTCGGCAACGCGGGCGGTCCGGGCCGCGTCGCCGCCGACGCATGTGTCGGTGCCGGGTCCGAGGTGGTGAAGCTGGTCGAGCTGGCCCACTCCGCCGGAGGCGACGACTACCGGCGCGAGCTCGGCCTCGTACTGACCGGCGATGTGGCCGACGCCGCCATCGTCATCTTCGTGCCACCGCTGCCGGCACGCGTCGACGAGGTCGCGTCGGCCATCGCCGAGGTCGCCGCCGCAAGCGCCAAGCCGGTGCTCGCCAACTTCCTCGCTCCCGCGGGAATGGAACCTTCGCTTCGCCACGGGCGCCGGCGGGTGCCGTCCTACGCCTATCCCGAGTCCGCCGCGCTGGCCTTGGGCCGCATGGCGGACTACGCGGAATGGTTGCGCCGGCCCGAGGGCCGGATCGTCGAACTGGCGGGGATCGAGAGGGACGCGGCCAAGCAGGCCGTAGCCGCCGTCGATGGCTGGCTCGACGCCGCCGGCGCCGGCCGGTTGCTCGATGCCTACGGGATCCGGACCGGAGCACGGCGGCCCTCGGTCGGGGTGGACACGGTGGTTGGGATCGAAGCGCACGAGTCATTCGGTCCCCTGATCACCTTCGGCCTGGGCGGCCCCGCCCACGAGCTGCTCGCCGATCGGGCGTCGCGCATTCTTCCTCTCACCGATGTCGACGCCGCCGACTTGGTGCGGTCGATCAAAGGTGCCGCGCTGTTCTTCGGCTACCAGGGTGCCGCACCGGTCGACGTGGCTGCGCTCGAGGAGCTCCTCCTGCGCGTCGGCCGGATGGTCGACGATCTCCCTGAGGTGGCCGAGTTGACCCTCGCCGTGACGGTGTCCCCGGAGGGAGCGGTGGCTACCGGCGTCAGGATCCGCGTGAAGCCCTGGGAGCCGCGCCCGGACCTCGCCATGCGCCGCCTCGCCTAAACCGCGCCGCCGCCCCAGCGGCCGTGCGATTCGTCCGATTTCTCCGGGGGACAAAACACCTTCTGGCGCTTCCCGCGGGTGACAGAAGACGAAATGTCCGGCTGTCTCGAGCCACCGAGGAGCCACCGAGTGGCGGCCCGCCCTGGCTTAGGTGAGCCCGGCCCGCACCTCCTCGAGGTCAGCAGGTAGCGGCGCGTCGTACGACTGGCGCAGTCGCGTGGCCGGGTGCAGGAAAGCCAGATGGGCGGCGTGGAGGAACGGCCGCACGAGGCCGGCGACGGGCTGGCCCCCGTAACGATCATCGCCCGCGACGGGATGGCCGATGGCGGCCAGGTGGGCCCGGATCTGGTGGGTGCGGCCGGTCTCGAGCCGGCAGGACAGCAGCGTCAGCGCGGCCGGCGAGGTGAATCGGACCACGACCTCGTAGCCGGTCCGGGCCTCCCGGCCGGTCGTCACCACCGCCATGCGGGTGGGGTCAGCCGACGCCCGGCCCAGCGGTGCGTCGATCAGTCCCCGCTCCGAGGCCACCTCTCCCCGCACCAACGTCAGGTAGGCCCGCTCCACCTGGCGCTCGGCCAGCTGGGCCACGAGGGAGACATAGGCATCCGCTGTTCGGGCGACCACCAGCAGACCGCTCGTGCCCTTGTCGAGACGGTGCACGATGCCCGGCCGGCGGGGGTCAGCGCGCGGGGCCAGACCAGCGGCTCGGAGATCGGGAAAACGGGCCAGGAGCCCCTGGACCATCGTCCCCCGATCCTGCCCGGCGCCCGGGTGCACGACCATGCCGGGCGGCTTGTCGACGACGATCACCTCGGCATCGACGGCGACCACCGGGACCACGACGGACGGGTCGGCTTCGAGCGGCGCGCCGACCGTCGACTCCGGCAGTTCGACCTCCACGATGTCGCCCTCCAGCAACCGGCGGCTGCGGGTCGTCACCACCCGGCCGGCGACTCGCACCGCGCCGGCGGCCACCAGATCGGCCACTTCGGAGCGGGCGCGGCCGGTGAGCATGGCCACCGCCCGGTCGACGCGCTCGCCGGCCAGCACCGCCGGTACGACCTCGTGCAGCAACGGGCTCACGCCTGGCGCGCCCAGCTCGTCAAGGCCAAGAGGATGGCGCCGACCACGATGCACGCGTCGGCCACATTGAACACCGGCCACCAGCGGAAGTCGATGAAGTCGATGACCGCCCCGCCGTGATGGCGCACCACCCGGTCAACCAGGTTACCGAGGGCACCTCCGAGGACCAGACCCAGGGCAGCCGCACCGACCAGGGTACGATCCCGATGGCCGGCGACCGCCAGAACGACCACCATGATTACCGCCGCCGCGACGAACAGCGGTGTCACCCCGCGCCCAATGCTGAACGCCGCCCCCGAGTTGAAGGTGACCGCCAGCCGAAGCGTCCAGAAAAGGTGACGTGGCCGCTCCGAGAAATGGTGCAAGGCCCAGGTCTTCGTCGCCTGGTCGACCACGATGACCACTCCCGCCAGCACCGGCAGCAGCAGCGGAACCCGCCGCCGGGTGCGGGTGGGCACGGTCACCGGTGCGAGAGACCCCCGCTCTTGCAGGAAACGCACAGGGCCGCGTAGGGCAGCGCCTTCAGCCGGGGCTTCGGAATCTCCTTGCCGCAGCGCTCGCAGAGTCCGTACGTGCCAATGCCGATCTTGGCCAACGCTCGGTCAATCTCGTCGACCGCCGCCCGGGCCTGAGCGGACAGAACCAGGTCGAGCTCCCGGTCGACGTTGGTCGTGCCTCCCTCGCCGCCCTCCTCGTCGAACTGGACGTCGCCTGGCTCGTGCTCCATGGCCAGGGACTCGGCCTCGGCCTTGAGCTCGGCCGCCTTCACGACATACTCGGCCCGCTCGCTCAACAGCAGGGTCCGCTGCTCCTCCAGGAACTTGTCGGTGGCCGCCGACGTCTTCGTGACGGGCACCGGCGCCTTCGCCGGCGCGGATTTGGCCGCGTTCACCTTGGCCGGCGCCGCCGGTGCCTTCTTGACCGGGGCCAGGGCCGTGGCCGCGGCGAGGGCCTTCTTCGCCGTCGTCACCGCCTTCTTCACCGGGGCGGGGCTGGCCGACTTGGCGGGGGCAGATGCCGACTTGCTGGCTGCCGCCGACGCCGAACCCGCCTTCTTCGCCACCTTGGCCGGCGCCAGAGTCGCCGGAGTCGCCTTCGCCGCCGGGGCAGCCGCCTTCATTTTCTGCGGTGACTTCGTGGCTCTAGGCATGTTTTCAGTACGTCCCTGCTTGCGGAAGGAGGGGGCACGCTACCAGACGCGCCCCCGGACAAAACTCTCAGTGAGCGGTCCGGCCAACACCCGGACCCTGTCCAGCATTCCCGGACGCGACCGCTTCATCGAGGAGCCGGCGCACCTCGCTGAGCATCACGCCATCAACGCGCAACCGCTTGGCCCGGCTCGATGGTCCACCCACCACCTCGACTTGCACTTCCTTCACGCCGAGGAGCGAGGCGACAAGTGCGATCGTCGCCTGGTTGGCCCGGCCCCCCTCGGGTGGCGCGGCCACCCGGACCTTCAGGGCGTCGCCGTAGCGGCCGGTGGCCGCGCTCCGACCGGCTCCCGGCTGCACATGCACGCGCAGGACGATGGTGGCAGGCGCTTCCTCGTCCCCATCTGAGGGCGGCGCCGGCGTCTGAATATCGAAAAGGTCGTCGACCACGCCGTTTATCGTAGAGCCCATGCCTCGACCTGCCGACACGCCTGCTCCCTACCCCGAGGTCGACGCCCAGGCCGACTTTTCCGGCCTGGAAGAGGATGTGCTGGCATTCTGGGCGGCGGATGGCACGTTTCCGGCTTCGGTTCGGGCTCGGCCGGCCGGCCCCAACGGCGAGAACGAGTTCGTGTTCTATGACGGACCGCCGTTCGCCAACGGGCTCCCCCACTACGGCCATCTGATGACCGGATACGTCAAGGACGCCGTGCCCCGCTACCAGACGATGCGGGGCCGGCGGGTAGAGCGCCGCTTCGGATGGGATTGCCACGGCCTGCCGGCGGAGACAGCGGCCGAAAAAGAGCTGGGCGTGCAGGGCCGGGCGAACATCATCGAATACGGCGTGGCCCGATTCAACGACCACTGCAAGACGTCCGTCCTTCGCTACACCCACGAGTGGGAGCGGTACGTCACCCGACAGGCCCGATGGGTCGACTTTCGCAACGACTACAAGACCATGGACCTCACCTACATGGAGTCGGTCATGTGGGCGTTGAAACGACTTTGGGAAAAGGGTCTTCTCTACGAAGGTCAGCGCGTCCTCCCGTTCTGCTGGGAATGCGAGACGCCGCTGTCGAATTTCGAGACGCGCCAGGACGACGCCTACCGGGACCGCCAGGACCCTGCTGTCACGGTGTGGTTCGAGTTGGAACCGACGGCAGAAGACCCAGAGCCGTTGCGGGTCCTGGTATGGACCACGACGCCATGGACGCTGCCGTCCAACCTGGCCCTGGCTGTCGGCCCCGACATCGTCTACGCCGTGTTCGAGAAGGACGGGCACCGCTACCTCCTCGGCGAGGCGACCTCCCCCACCTACGCCAAACAGCTGGAGGGGGCCAACCTGATCGGCACCCTGCCTGGGTCACAGCTGGTGGGCCGGCGGTACCGACCCCTTTTCCCCTACTTCGCCTCCACCGAGGGCGCCTTCGTCGTCCTGGCCGCCGACTTCGTGTCCACGGAGGAAGGCACGGGGGTGGTCCACCTGGCCCCTGGATTCGGCGAGGACGACCAGCGGGTGTGCGAGGCGGTGGGGATCCCGGTCATCTGCCCGGTCGATAGCCGGGGCCGCTTCACGGCCGAAGTGCCGGACTTCGAAGACGTCCAGGTGTTCGAGGCCAACCAGCCAATCATCCGCACGCTGCGTGATCGCGGCGTCCTGTTCCGGCATGACTCCTACGTGCACAGCTACCCGCATTGTTGGCGCACGGACACGCCCCTCATCTACAAGGCGGTGAGCTCCTGGTTCGTGAACGTTGTCGCGGTCAAGGAGCGCATGCTCGAACTGAACCAAGAGATCACCTGGGTTCCCGCCCACGTGCGCGACGGCGCGTTCGGAAAGTGGCTCGAGGGAGCCCGCGACTGGTCGATCTCCCGCAACCGCTTCTGGGGCTCGCCGATCCCTGTTTGGAAGAGCGACGACCCCACCTATCCGCGCATCGACGTCTATGGAGGCCTCGACGAGCTCGAGCGCGACTTCGGCGTGCGGCCGGCGGACCTGCACCGCCCCGCCGTCGACGAGCTGGTGCGACCCAACCCCGACGACCCGACCGGCCGGTCAATGATGCGGCGTGTCGAGGACGTGCTCGACTGCTGGTTCGAGTCAGGATCGATGCCCTTCGCGCAGGTCCACTACCCGTTCGAGAACCGCGAGTGGTTCGAACATCACTACCCCGCCGACTTCATCGTCGAGTACGTCGGTCAGACCCGCGCTTGGTTCTACACGCTGCACGTGTTGGCGACGGCGCTCTTCGACCGGCCGGCGTTCAAAACCTGCATCGCCCACGGCATCGTGCTCGGCGCCGACGGCCGCAAGATGTCGAAGCGACTACAGAACTATCCCGACCCGGACGAGGTGTTCGCCACCCTCGGCGCCGACGCCGTTCGGTGGGCGCTGATGTCCTCGCCGGTCCTCCGGGGCGGCGACCTGATCGTCGACCGGCGGTTCATGGTCGAGGCGCTGCGCCAGGCCCTGAACCCCGTGTGGAACGCATGGTCGTTCTTCACCTTGTACGCCAACGCCGAGGGGGCGCGCGCCACGCTCGGCGAGGTCGGCTCGGTTCACGTACTCGACCGGTACATCCTCTCCAAGACGGCCGATCTCGTTGGCGCGGTTACCGCCCGCATGGACAAGTACGACCTGGCCGGCGCCTGCGGAGAGGTGGCGACCTACCTCGACGCGTTGACGAACTGGTACATCCGCCGCAGCCGTGACCGTTTCTACGCGGGCGACCAGCCCGCCTTCGACACGCTCGGTACCGTTCTCGAGGTGCTGTGCCGAGTGGCCGCCCCGTTGGCCCCAATGGTCACCGAGTCGGTTTGGAGAGGCCTGACGGGCGGGTCTCTACCGGCCCCGCCCGTCAACAGCGTGCATCTCACCGACTGGCCCTCTCTCGACGTCCTTCCCTCGGATCCTCAGTTGGTGGCATCCATGGACCGGGTGCGCGAGGTGTGCTCCGCCGCTCACTCGATCCGCAAAGCGTCGGGCCTGCGCGCCCGTCTGCCGCTGGCGTCGCTGACCGTCGCCGGTGGCGGCGCCTCAAACCTGGAGGCCTACCGCGACCTCATCGCCGAAGAGGTCAACGTCAGGGCCGTCTTCCTGCGCGACGAGGTCGACGACGTCGGCGAACTCGTGCTGACGGTGAAGCCCTCTGTCGCCGGACCCCGCCTTGGAGCCGACGTGCAGAAGGTGATCCGCGCCGTCAAAGCCGGCGACTGGGACCGCCAGGGAGACGGCACCGTCGTCGCCGCCGGCGTGGTCCTCCAGCCCGATGAGTTCGAACTCGTCCTGCGCCCCGCCGACGAATCCGTGTCTCGCGTTCTGTCGACACTCGACGCGATCGTTACCCTCGACGTGGCTCTCACCCCCGACTTGCTCGCCGAAGGGCTGGCGCGCGATGTGGCTCGCCTCGTCAACGAGGCCCGCCGGGAGGCGCGGCTTCACATCTCGGACCGCATCTCCCTGCGCATCGACGGCCCCGACGACGTCATCGCCGCCTGCCGCACCCATGCGGCGTGGCTGGCCGATCAGACGCTGGCCCGCGAGGTCACGTTCGGTCCGCTGGCCGAAGGGGCATGGGTCCACGAGGCCACCCTGCCCGACGGCCGCACGGTGCGCGTCGCCCTCCGCATCGACTAAGTCCCAACCCGCCAACCGGCAAACCGGGTTGGCGACAAACTTGGCTGCGAGAGCGACCAAATTCGTCGCCAACTCTGCTCGGCTGGACCCCGACAGGACCCCGTCGGCGCGATTAGCGGCGCTTGGCGGCCGGTGCCTGCCGGGTGACCGCCTTCTTCACGGGCTCGGGCCTTTTGATGCTGGCGGCTGCCTTCATGGCCAGCCGGGGCTTGGGCGCCCCGGCGGGCGCAACGAGAGGCGGCACGGGTGACACCGGAGGCACCGGCGATACCGGAGGCACGGGCGGCACCGGCACCTCGGGGGCGGGCGGCGGTTCTACCGTCTCGGCCTCAGGGGCCCACTTGGCCGCCACCGGCGCGGGGGCGAACGGCGGTACCATTGTCTCGGCCTCGGGGGCCCACTTGGCCGCCACCGCCTCCTTGACCGGGGTTGGTTCCGGCCTATCGACGGGCAGAGACTCGATCGGAGGCGCCTTCTTGGGTGCCGCCGCCGTCACGGGCGCGGCCGCGGCGGGCTTTGCCGGCAGCACTCTCTCGACGACAGGCTCCCGTTTGACCGGCGCGGCAGGGGTCGTGACGTCCTCAATGGGGAGCTCCGGCGCGTCCTCTTCGGGCCCAGCGCCTGCGGACACTTCCTCCAGATCGGCGATGAGCTCGTCGATCCGGATGAGAACCGACGCGCGGGCCTTGCTCTCGGCCTCGTGCTCACGCAGCTGGTCGAGTTCGTCCAAATCCAGCTCAGGCAGCAACGGCAGGATCTCGGCCACCCTCATGTCGTCGTAGTCCTCGATGGGGAACCAAGGTTCATCGGCCCAGCCGGGCTGGTCCGCATCAGGTTCCGGCGGGGGCGGAGGAGGCGCGGGCCGGCTGGCAAATGTCGGCGCCGCCGCCGGTGCCGGCGCCGGAGCGGAGGTCCGAGCGGGGGCGGGCTGCCTCTGAAAGGCGGCGCCGAGGCTGGACAGCGGCGTCGGACCCCCGGCGCGGGCTACGGCCGGGCTCTGGCGGCGGCTCAGCCGGGAGAACAGCACCAGCACCATCCCGGCCAGCGCACTGCAGACGATGGAGACGTAGATCGGCCCGAGCTGGTTGTTCACGAATCCGATCATCAGAGCGGCCGCCGCGACCACCACCAAACCGATGGTTACCAGGAGCAGCACGCCATCACCGTCCGCGGGAGGAATCCGAAAAAGACCGACACACCGCCCCGGAGCTTACGCCCGCTCGGTCGTCCTCACGAATAGGAGATGGGTGGGGTGCCGCTCTACCGGCGGCGGCGCAGCCGAGAACCGAATCGACGGCCCTCGCTCAGATCGGCGTCGTCATCAAAGAACGAGGCGTCCCGGTGCGCTGGCTCCGGGCTGGCGGGCTGGTCCACCTCTCTCGGGCCGAGCGGCCGAGGGTCATCGACCGCCTGGCGGAGCTCCGCGAAGAACTGCGCCGCCTCGGCCGCCTCGTTGCGCTTGGAGCGACGACCCTGGGGGTCCCACATCTCCTCGCCCGCCTGCCCGGCGGCAGGGGCGGGTACCGGCTGGGCTGGCGGCGGCTCGGTGGCCGACGCCTCGGTGGCCGACGCCTCGGGGCCGGGCGGCATCGGATCGGCCTCGGGGCGGGGCTGTTCCTCGACGGTCTCGGCCACCGCCTGATTGATGTCTTCGGCCGGTGGGGGCGCCGGCGGCGGCGGGATCTCCACCACCGAGGCGGCCGGGGCTCCCCGCAGAGGCTGAAGATCGTTGCGCAACCGCTCGACCGCGTCGTTCATGGCTGAGGTCAAATGGGAACGGTGATCGTCGATCCAGCTGGTGATCGACGCCACATCCTTGAGCAGGTCCTCGCGGACGGCGGCCAGCTGCGCCACGTCGCTTCGCAGCGCCCGCTCTGCCTCGTCCACCATGCTGGCCGCCCGGGCCTCGGCCTCACGGATGATGGCGCTGGCTTGGGCCTGCCCGTCAGAGAGCAACGCGGCCGCTTGCTCCCGAGCCTCCTGGATGGCGGCATCTGCCGTCCGCTGCGCGAGTACCAGCGTGCGGCGGAGGGCATCGTCGCCTTCGGTCGATTCGGCCGCGGTCCGTTCGGCGCGCGCCACCCGGTCGGTGGCGGCCCGTAGTCGCTCCTGCAGGATCTCGATGCCCTTGGCAACGCGCTCAAGGAACTGGTCGACGTCCTCGGGGTGATAGCCGCGCAGCTTCTCGCGGAACTCCACCTCGCGGACCGTCTTCGGCGAGACATCCATGAGGCCATCGTAGCCTTCACTCACGGGCCGACGGCGGACCATCCGTCACCAATTGGTCAGAAAAGTCTGCCGGTCGGGCCGCAGAGCGCGCTTTGCACAACCTCGATGACGATGAACACGACCAGGAACGAAAGGTCGATAAAACCGGTCCTGGGCATGACCTGACGAACCGGCGCGAGGACGGGCTCCGTGAGCGAGTAGACGACGTTGCGCACGCTGTTCCAGGGCGACGCTCCGGACACCGGTATCCAACTGAAGACGGCCCGAACCACGAGCACGATGAGGTAAATGTTCAGCAGGCTGCAGAGAAGAGATTTCAACGAACTAGGAGCGGTACAGGCCGCGCTCTTGGAGGCGTCGCTTCTCCTCGGCTGAGACCTCGACGTTGGACGGGGTGAGGAGGAAGACTTGATCGGCGACCTTGTCCATGCTGCCGCCCAAGGCGTAGGTGGCACCGCTGCAGAAGTCGATCATGCGGCGCGACAACTCTTTGTCGGCGCCTTGCAGGTTGACGATCACGGGCTGGCCGGCCTTGAACCGGTCACCGATCTCCTGGGCGTCCGGGAATTTGATGGGCGCCACCACGTGCACCTTGGCACTCGTCGGGATGATCGGCCGCACCACGGACGGACGGGGCGTCACCGAGATGCCGCTGCCGGTGTCCTCGCGCTGGATGGTCCGGATGCTGCTCGTCACCGGCTCGGGCGCCTCGGAGGATGGTCCGTAAACCCGCCTCGAACGCGCCGGACCGCTCGACGCCTCTTCGTAGACGTCGTAGTCCTCGTATTCGTCATCTACCAGACCGAGGTAGATCATCGCTCGTCGAACGAAGCCAGGGCCAGCCATCAAACCTCCTCAAAACCCAGCTTATCGTTGCAGGTTCGGCCGACTAGGTCGTGGACCGAACAACGCCTGGCCAACCCGCACCATGGTGGCGCCCTCCTGCACGGCTACTTCCAGGTCCGAAGTCATGCCCATGGAGAGCTCGGCGAGGTTCAAGGCGGCCGCCAGCTCGGCCAATTTCCGGAATACGGGCCGAGACCCTTCCGGCTCGCCGGCCGGAGCCACGGTCATGAGGCCGCGCACATCAATCCCGGTGGCCCGCAACTCGCGGACCAGGCCGGCAGCCTCGTCCGGCAGGCAACCGCCCTTGGTTGGCTCTCCCGACACGTTTACCTGCACCAGTACCTTGGCGCCGGCCTGATGGCGGGCCAGTGCCTCGCCTACCTCGGGCCGGTCCACCGCGTGCCAAAGCGCCACCAGGTGAGACAACATCCGAATCTTGTTGGTCTGGATGCGGCCGATGAAGTGCCAGCGCACCCCTTCGGTGACCGACGCTGCCTTCGCCACGAGTTCCTGCGCGTAGTTCTCACCGATGTCGTCCAGCCCGCACGCCCGCGCCGCCTCGACCGAAGCCGCCGGGAATCCCTTGGTCACCGCCAGCACGGTGATCCGCTCCGGATCGCCGCCCGCCCGGCGAATCCTCGTCCGGACCTCCTCGAGCCGGCGACCGACCTCCTCGGCGCTGATCACGGCAACCACACCAGCGCCGCCTGACGGCCGGTTTCCTTTCGGGCCCGGTGCGAGAAGTGCGCCAGGCTGCACGCCGTGCACGTCGCATCCTCGGCCACCAGGTTGACATCAAGCGCGGCGAGCGACGTCCTCACCGCGGCCGGCAGGTCCAGCGCGGGCCGTCCCGCCGTCGTCACGCTCTCCACGGCAGGGCCAAGCCGGCTGGCGACGCGGGCGAGATCGGTCGGCGAGAACTCGTAGCAGCCGGCGTGGATACACGGGCCCAACCCGGCCACCACCTCGGTCGCCCCGAGCAGGCGCAGCCGGTCGACAGTCGCTTCGATCACGCCGCTGGCCAGGCCGCGCCAGCCGGCGTGTACGGCGCCGATGACCCCCTCGGGGCTGGCCAGCGCAATCGGCGCGCAGTCGGCGGTGAAGATGGCGAGGGCGATGTCCGGGCGCGACGTGACCAGTGCGTCCGCCGGCTGGCCAACCGGATCGTCCAGGTCCCGGATATCCACCACGTCTGCTCCATGCACCTGGCGGACCCAGAACCAGGGCCGGTCGAGCACGGACCGGCGGCGTTGCTCGGCCTCAGCGGCGGGCGAGCCGGCCCGTCCGACGTCGCCCTCCGTCCTACCGGTGAACCGCACCCGCGCCGGACCAAGAGCGATGTTGCCCGGCCCGCGGGGGCCAGCCACCATGCCCTACTTCAGGAAGCTCGGGACGTCGAATTCGTCGTCGTCGGCGACACCGGGCTGGCCCTCGCTCCCGTAACCATCGTCACTGGCGGACATCCCCAAGCCATTTCGCGCCGCGCCCCGCTCACCGATTCGGTCCTTGGACTCGTCCCAGCGGTCGAAGCCGGCGGCGATGACGGTGACCCGGACCTCATCGCCCATGGCATCGTCGATCACCTGACCGAAGATGATGTTGGCGTCGGGGTGGGCTACACCGTGAATGATCTCGGCCGCTTCGTTGACCTCGAACAGGCCCAGATCGCTACCACCGGCGATGTTCAGCAGGATGCCGCGTGCCCCCTCAATCGACGCCTCCAGTAGAGGGCTGGTGATGGCCAGCTTGGCGGCGGTCATGGCCCGGCCTTCGCCCGACGCGGTGCCGATGCCCATGATGGCGGTGCCGGCGTTGCTCATGATCATCTTCACGTCGGCGAAGTCGGTGTTGATGAGGCCGGGCGTGGTGATGAGGTCGGTGATGCCCTGCACGCCCTGCAGGAGAACCTCATCGGCCATCTTAAAGGCGTTCACCATCGAGGTCTTGTCGTTGGAGACGCTCAGCAGCCGGTCGTTGGGGATGATGATGAGGGTGTCGACCTTCTCCTTCAGCCGCTGGATACCGGCCTCCGCCTGCACTGCCCGTCGCCGGCCTTCGAAGGAGAACGGCCGGGTCACCACGCCGATGGTCAGGGCGCCGAGCGTCTTGGACATCTCGGCGACGACCGGCGCACCCCCCGTCCCGGTGCCGCCTCCCTTGCCGGCGGTGATGAAGACCATGTCGGCGCCCTTGAGCACCTCTTCGATCTCGTCACGGTGTTCCTCGGCCGCCTGACGGCCGACATCGGGATCGCTCCCCGCCCCCAAGCCCCGGGTCAGCTGCCGGCCGATGTCCAGCTTCACGTCCGCGTCGCTCATGAGCAGCGCCTGGGCATCGGTGTTGATGGCGATGAACTCCACGCCCTTGAGGCCGGCGTCAATCATGCGGTTCACGGCGTTCACCCCGCCGCCGCCGATGCCGACGACTTTGATGACGGCGATGTAGTTCTGCGCTGAACCTGCCATTTTGGGGAAGCCTCCTGGGAGGGCTAGGGCGGACCCGCTAGGGCCAGCCGGTCGCTCCTGCCTCCCGCCAGGGAGCGGCCCGGGTGATCTCCTGTTGAGGCTCTGATCAGGAACCTCAATGTCAAGTAGAGGTGGAGAGTTATGTCAACCTCTGGCAACGGTTGAGAAGGTACTGCGATTACGCCTTGCGGGTCAAGACCGGTGCGGTCGGGACACGGACGTCGATGGTGGCCATGGCGTGGAGATCGACGCGGGCCAGCACGGTCCGCAGAGCGACGATCTTGTCGGCCAGGGCGTCGAGGGGACCGAGGCGGACGGTGCCGCCGGTGGTCAGATCCAGGTCGATCTCGGGGGTCGTTCCCACCACCGCAGCCGGGACCAGCTCGACCGTGGCCACCCGTGCGGCCAGGTCCGTCGGCAACGCCGCCAGGACGGTCAGAGGCCCGTCGGCGGCGGCATCCAACTTGCTGCCGGGCGGACCCGGGGCCGGGATCCCCACCAAGCGCACCATGCTGGGCGCCGGGCCGTCGATGACCTCGACGACCCGACCCGAGCCGTCAGCGAGGGCCCAGCGAGTGGGAACCTTGCCCGGGCCGGCAGCCACCACGATCGCCGGCGACCGCTCGGTGATCACCAGGCGCACGGTGGATGGCCAGCTCACCTGCACGTGTACCGACCGCACCCAGGGCAGGCGCCGCACCCGGCGCGCAATGGCGACACCGGAAATGTCGATCATGTGGTGCCGTCGATCCAGTCCAGCCGCGTGCACGACGGTGTCGGGATCGGTATGGGCGGCCCCGCTGACCCGGACGTGGCGGACATCGAGCAGTGGCGAGTGAGCGACAGCCAGCGCCGCGCCGCCGAGGGTGAACACGCCGAGGACACCGAACAGTATCCGCAAGCGCCGGCGGCCCTCGCTGCGGCGCACCTCGACCCGGCGCTGCCGGATGCGAGGATCCATCGGCAAGATGATCGGGGGGCCATCCTCCCCCGCCGTCGACACCTCGGCGGCGGGCGGCGTACCCTCGGCCGGCGGCGGGTCGGCCAGAACAAGCGGCGAATCCTCGGCCGGCGGCGGGTCGGCCACATCGGCCGGCGGCGGGTCGGCCACATCGACCAGATCCATCGCCTCGCGGTCGAACGGCCCCTTCTGCTGATGCACCGGGGGTCGGCCTGGGTCGGCCGCGGGACTCGCCCGGCGATGGCGAGCCAAGGCCCGCCAAGCGCCAGCCACGAGGGTCCAGGGTCGCAGTCGCGGGCGTCGTGATCGAAGGTGCTGCATCAAGATCTCAACTCTCAAGTGACACTTGAGGCTCCTGGGGGGAAGCCTACGAGGTGGAGCTCGGGGTCAAGGTGGACCCCGAGCCGGTCTTCGACGCCGCACTGCACCTCGCGGATAAGGGCGAGGACGTCGTCCGCCGACCCGCCGTCGGATGCCTGGATGAAGTTGGCGTGCTTGTGCGACACCTGGGCCGAGCCGAAGCGGAGCCCCTTGAGCCCGGCGGCCTCAATGAGCCGGCCGGCCGAGTCCCCGGGCGGGTTGGTGAACACCGACCCCGCGTTCTGCCCCCCCGGCTGGTGCTCCCGGCGCCACCGCACGATCTCGGCGATGGAGCCCTCGGACGCGGTGCGGTCGCCGGGCACGAGCTGGAATCGGCCCCACACCACCACCTGAGATGCGGTAATGGCCGAATGCCGATAGCCGAATGCGAGCGATGCGGTCGGCCGGGCCACAACCGAGGCTGACTCCCCGCCGGTCAGATCGATCACGCCGCACTCCTCGAGGGTCTGGCTCGTGTCGGAGCCATGCCCGCCGGCGTTCATGCGGACGGCGCCGCCAACCGAGCCGGGGACGCCCACCGCCCACTCCAGGCCGCTCAGCCCGGCGGCCGCGGAGCGGCGCGCCAGCACCGGAAGCTGCGCCGCGCCCCCCGCCTCGATGCGGGCGTCGGGCAGAACATCAATCCGGCCGAACCTCTCGCCGGACAGCACGATCGCCAAGCCCGGGAAGCCGGCGTCGGCCACCAGCAGGTTGGATCCGCGTCCGACGACCAACACGTCAACTCCGGTGACCGCTACCGCTTTGGCCGCCGCGATCAGGTCCTCGTCCGTGCCCGCTTCAAGATAGAGAGCGGCCCGACCACCCACTCGGTAGGTGGTGAGGGGGCCGATCGGGATGTCCCGGCGGACGCGCGCTCCGAGAAGGGACGCGGCATGGTGGGCGGGGCTCGACCTGGGGCCTGGGCTCACCCCTCCTCCCCTGCCATCAGATCGTCGGCCAGCGAAGTCAGGTCACCGGCGCCAAGCGTCAGGCACACGTCCCCGGGGCGCAGGGCCCGGCGGAGGTAGGCGGCCAGTTCCGCCCGGTTGGTTAGGTAGGCCAGTCGCTGGCCGGGATGGGCGTCGAGGACGGCGTTGACGATGAGCTTGCCGGACACACCCGGACGCGGGCTTTCGCCGGCGGGATAGATATCGGTGATGGCCAGGATGTCCGCGCCGACGAAGGCGTTGGCGAAGTCGGCCCAGAGGGTCGCCGTCCGCGAGTACCGATGAGGCTGGAAGGCCACCACCACCCGCCGCCACTGCCCGTCCCGCGCCGCGGCGACGACCGATGCCACCTCGCTCGGCAAGTGAGCATAGTCGTCCACGAAGACAACGCCGTGCGCCTCGCCTCGAAACTGGAACCGGCGGGCTACCCCGCCAAAACGGGCGAGCGCCCGCGTCCCGGCGTCGAACGTGGCCCCGACGCCGATGGCGGTCACCAGCGCGGCGCAGGCGTTGCGGGCGTTGTAGAGGCCGGGTACCGGCACGGTCACCCGTCCGAGCCGGCGGCCGTCATGGTCGAGAGCAAAGGCCACGTGGCTCCGGCCCAACTCAATGTCGAGCATGCGGTAGGTGGCCGAACTGTCGGTGCCGAACGTCACCGCCCCATGACGAGCCGCCATGCCGGCGGCTACCTCGTCATCGGCCGAAAGCACCCGCAGTCCCGGGGTGGCGGCCACGAACCGGTCGAAGGCATCCACCAGCTGTGGCCATCCTCCGTAGTGCTCGAGATGATCCGGTTCGACGCTGGTCACGACCGCCGCCTCCGCGCCCAGCTCGAGGAACGTCCCGTCACTCTCATCGGCCTCTGCCACCAACCACTCGCCGTCCGACCACGCGGCGCCGCTACCGACGTCGTTGATTTCCCCACCGATCAGGTAGGACGGCCGCATGCCCGCCTCGGCGAGAATCAGTGCCAGCATGGAAGAGGTAGTGGTCTTGCCGTGCGTTCCCGAGACCGCCACCGTCCGCCGCGTCGCAGCGATGGCCGCCAGCATCTCCGAGCGGCGCACGACCGGAATGCCCCGCCCGACGGCGGCCGCCACCTCCGGATTCGAGTCGGGCACGGCCGTCGAACGCGTAACCACATCGGCATCGCCCACCGACTCGGCCCGGTGACCGACGACCACGTTCACCCCGAGGGCGCGCAACCGTTCCAGGCCGGGGCATTCTTTGAGGTCGCTACCCGATACGCCGTGGCCCATGGCCACCAGCACGGTGGCGATCGCGCTCATCCCGGCGCCGCCCACACCAATCACGTGGATCTGCTTGGGCGTGGCCAGGTCCACCCCGTGATCACCCACGCCGGGCATGCTCCTCGACCAGGTCCGCGACCCGCTCGGCCGCGTCCACGTGGGCCAGGGCCCCGGCCGCCCGGCCCATATCGGCCAGCCGGTCCGGGCTCTCCAACAGCTCAGAGAGTTCGCGGGCCAGCCGGGCCGGCGACAGCTCCCCGTCGGCGACGACCACGGCCGCGCCGGCTTCCTCGAACGCCCGGGCGTTGGCGCTCTGATGGTCACCAGGCGCACCCGGCAGCGGCACCAGCAGGGCGGGGACGCCCGCCGCCGCCAACTCCGCCACCGACCCTCCGGAGCGGCACACCGCCACGTCGGCGGCCTGGAGGAGCCGATCCATGCGGTCCTCGTAGCGAACCGGCTGGTAGATAAGGCCGCCGGCTGGAAGTTCCGGAAATTGTTCCGACACGGCGTCCCAGTCTCTGGCCCCGATGACGTGGCGCACGGCCAGGTCGGTGCGGTCGGCCCACGCCGCCACCAGCCCGAGGACGGCGTCGTTGATCCGGCCAGAGCCGAGCGAGCCGCCGAAGGCGGCGACCACCGTTCGGTTCGCCGGCAAGCCGAACACCTCCCGCGCCCCCCGTACCCCGGCCGGGGACCGGTCGATGGCGAGAAACTCGGGCCGCACCGGGTTGCCCGTGAGCACCGCTCGGGGCAACCGGGTGCCTTCGAAGGACACCGCGCTGGCCCGAGCCAGCCGGCCGGCCAAGCGGTTGGCCAGTCCCGGGACAGCGTTCTGCTCGGCGACAATCAGCGGGACGCGAAGCAGGCCGGCGGCCACGTCGCAGGCCACGCTGGCATAGCCACCGACGGAAGCCACTACCGCCGGCCGGCGTCGGGCCATCAAGACGACCGCTTTCACCACCGCCCAGGCGAGAGAGGCGACGGCCGCCGCGCTCTGCAGGCTGAGCCGGCGAGCCACACCGCGTCCCGGCAAGAGGGTGATGGCAAATCCGGCGTCGGGCACGAGGCGCGCCTCCAGTCCTCGCCGCGAACCCACGTAGTGAATCGAAGCGGCCGGGTGGCCGCGGGCGACGAGGGCCCTGCCGATGGCCAATGCGGGCACCACATGGCCGGCCGTGCCCCCGCCGGCGATGATGGCGAATGTCGGCGGACTGACCCTTTCACCCAACGGGACATCAGCCAATGCGGCTCAGCTGCCCTGCCGGGCCACGTTGAGAAGCATGCCGGTAGCAAACATGGCAATCACCAGTGACGAGCCCCCGAAGGAGACGAAGGGCAGCGGTACGCCGGTGACCGGGAGAACGCCGACGACAGCGCCGATGTTGACGACGGCCTCGCACACGATCCACGCCGTTACCCCGGCGGCCACGAGCGCACCAAACCGGTCGGGAGCCCGCAGCGCGGTACGCACGCCAAGCACGGCGAAGGCAACGAAGAGCCCGACGATGACGAACGTGCCCACCAGGCCGAGCTCCTCGCCCACGATGGCGAAGATGAAGTCGGTGTGGCGATTGGGCAGAAAGCCCCAGCTGGCCCGGCTGGCGCCCAGCCCGACCCCCGAGACCTTGCCGGTACTGAGGGCGATGAGACCCTGCGTGGACTGGTATCCGGTGTTGGCGGCATCGGCGAGCGGATGGAGAAACGACGTCATCCGTCGCCACCGGTAGGGCGCGGCAACGGCGAGTACGGCGCCGAGCACCCCGACCCCTCCGAGCAGGACGGTCAGTGTGCGCAGGCGGGCCCCGGCCACCCAAAGCACGGCGAAGGCGATGCACGCCAGCACCATCGTGGTGCCCATGTCGGGCTCGAGCATGACCAGCAGGCCGAGCACGAACAGGGCGAAAACCACGGGAAACGTGGTGTAGGAAGCTTGGCGCATCCGGGCCGCCCGTCGAGCCAGCAGGTCAGCGGCGAAGAGGATGAGGGCCAGCTTGGCGAACTCCGATGGCTGCACCCGCCAGGCGCCCAGGCCCAGCCAGCGTCGGGATCCGCTCACCGCCACGCCTACGCCGGGGATGAGTACCATCACGAGGAGTCCGATGACTCCGATGAGGGCGAGCGCCGCGCCTCTACGCCAGCGCCGGTAGTCGACCTTGGCCGCAAAGACCAGCGCGCCGGCACCGAGCATGACCCATAGCAGCTGGCGCTCGAAGTAGTACCAGGGCGACCCGTAGGCGCGTAGAGAGTCGACCGACGACGAGGAGAGCACCATCACCAGGCCGATGAGATTGAGCACCACCACCAGCGCGGCCAGCACGAGATAGCTGCCAGGAAGAGGAGCGCGGGCGGGCCGCTTGCCATCCGGTGTCTTCCTACGTACCCGCGTGCGCGTCGTCGGTGTGGCGCGGGTCGGTCGAGGCGGGCGAACGACGAATGGAGCGGGGCGATGCTCGATGACTCGGCTCAACGCGGTTCCTCCCCCAGCTCGCGGACCAGCGCCGCGAAGTGATCGCCTCGCGCGCCGTAGTTGCGGTACATGTCAAAGGACGCGCAGCCAGGTGAGAGCAGTACCGCGTAGCCAGGTTGGGCCAGCGCGCGGGCTATCTCGACGGCCTCCTGCATCGATGTGGCCCGGCTCACCGGGCGGCGTCCGGCGAAGGCCGCTTCAACTTCGTCCGCCGCCTCCCCCAGGGCGACGACGGCTCGGATGTGATCGGCGCCGTCGGCCAGGACACCGAGATCGAGCGACTTGTTGCGACCGCCGGCGATGAGGACGACAGAATCGAGCCCGGCCAGCGCGGCCAGCACCGACGCCGGCGTCGTTGCCTTCGAATCGTCGTAGTACCGCACGCCTCCAGACTCCCCGATCAGCTCGACGCGATGGGGGAGACCCGGGAAATCGGCCAGGACGGTCCGGCACGCATCCAGGCTTCCGCCCATCGCGATAGCTGCCGCCGAGGCCGCCAACGCGTTGGCCACATCATGAGGCATGGACCGAGACAGCTCAGCGACGGGGAGCACCGTCTGGCCGCTCGGTCCGGTGAGCATGCCGCCGGACACCCGCCAGTCGCCGCTGGCCCCGAAGGTGATCCGCTTCACGCCGGCCGGAATGGATGCGGCCTCAGCCATCACGGCGCGGTCGTCGACGTTGACGACCGCTGCGTCGCCCGCGACCTGATTGGACCAGACGCGCGCCTTGGCGGCCGCATAGTGCTCCATGTCGCGGTGCCAGTCGAGATGGTCTTGGGCCAGGTTGAGCCAGACGGAGACGCTCGGGTGGAACCCATCGGTGTACTGCAGTTGGAACGAGGACACTTCGGCGACGAGTACGGCCGCACTGGAGGACACCGCGTCGATGAGCGGAAGACCGATGTTGCCGGCGGCCAGGGCATCGACGCCAGCGGTGGTCAGCATCTCGGTAATCAGCGTGGTCACCGTCGTCTTCCCGTTGGTGCCGGTCACCGCGATGATCGGTTGCCGCGCCCGCCGCCAGGCCAGCTCCACCTCGCTCACCACGGCGATGCCGGCGGAGGCGGCGGCGGCGTAGACGGGATGTTCGAGCGGAACGCCGGGGCTCGGTACAACTGTCGATGCCTTCCGGACCAGGCCGGCGAGCTGCGAAGGGGTCGGAGACTCGACTAGGTCCACACCGAGCTCCACGGCTCGTTTTCTCAGGTCCGCGGTCGGATGGTCTTCAATGGCCACGACCTCGCCGTCTTCGGCCACCAGGCGCCGGGCCACCGCCTCGCCGGTGACCCCGAATCCGACGATAAGTACCGGCGCCATCAGTTGCCCAGACCGAGGGAGAGGAAGTCGGCGTAGAAGATGCCGAGGCCGACCCCGGCACAGAGTCCGGCGAGGATCCAGAACCGGATGATCACCGTGGTCTCCGGCCACCCCACCAGTTCGAAGTGGTGGTGGATGGGAGCCATTCGGAACACCCTTCGGTGAAAGAACCGGAAGCTGCTCACCTGGACCACGACCGACACGGTCTCCATCACGTACAGGCCGCCAACGATGGCCAAGAGAAGCTGCACGTTCTCGATGAGGGCGAGGGCGGCGATGGCCGTGCCGATGGCGAGAGAACCCGTGTCGCCCATGAAGATGTGAGCAGGGGCCGCATTCCACCAGAGGAAGCCGGCGCAACCCCCGATCATGGCCACGGCCACGATGGCCATGTCGAGATAGGGAGGCACGCTCCCCGGCTTCGCATAAATGGTCACATGGCGCAGCTGCCAGAACCCGATGACCGTGAACGCGGAAAATGCGAATGTGGCCGACCCCGCGGCCAGGCCGTCGAGACCATCGGTCAGATTCACCGCGTTGGAGCTGCCCAGGATCAACAACACGGCGAGGATCACCCAACCGGCCTTGCCGATCTCGATTCCCGGCGACGTATATCGCGTGAAGGACAACGTGGTGGTGACGTGGGCCCACTGCACGCACAGGAGCGCGAACACCAGGGCGACCACCAACTGGGCGCCGAACTTGGCCCGCTTGTTGAGACCAAGGCTGCGCTGGCGCCGGACGCTGATCCAGTCGTCGGTCAGTCCCACCAGGGCGGCCGCGCAAATGGCGCCCATCGTCAACAATCCGCTGAGGGTGAACACCGTCACCAGATGGCCAGCGACATAGCCGAGGCCCGCGCCCCCGACGATCATCAGGCCGCCCATCGTGGGCGTACCGGCCTTGGTCAGGTGGCCCTCCGGTCCGTCCTCGCGAATCTGTTGTCCGATGTTTTGGGTTCGCAGCCAGCGGATCAGAACCGGTGTGCCAAGCAGGGAGACGAAGAGCGACACAGCGCCCGCGTAGAGCAACGCCCTCACGAGCAGCCTCCCGCCGCGCGCATCGCGGCGCGGATCGCCTCTCGGGCCACGGCGCGATCGTCGAACGGCTCGATGCGGCCGGCGAACTCCTGGCCGGTCTCGTGGCCCTTGCCGGCGATCACGATTAGATCGCCGCCACCCGCCTGGTCCACCGCCCGCGCGATGGCGGCGTGGCGATCGACTTCGACCACCAACCTCGATCGTCGATCGGCGGGCACCCCCCGGAGCACCTCGTCGATGATCGCCTGCGGATCCTCGCCGCGGGGGTTGTCGGAGGTGAGCACCGTCAGATCGGCGGCGCGGGTGGCCACCTCCCCCATGAGCGGCCGCTTCTCCCGGTCCCGATCACCGCCACAACCAAAAACGACGGTCAGCCGATGCCCGGCAGCCAGGCCCTCTCGGGCGGACGCCAGCACCTGCGCGAGGGCGTCGGGAGTATGGGCGTAGTCGACCAGCACGCTGAAATCCTGGCCGAGATCGATGGATTCATACCGACCGGGGATGGGCGTAGCTGTGGATAACCCTTCGGCCACGACAAGCGCCGGAATCCCCAGCGCCTCGGCGGTCGTGGCCGCGGCCAGGGCGTTCGCCACGTTGAACCGGCCCCCGAGGCCAAGTCGCACCGCCTGCCCTCGCCACAGAAATGTGCTGCTTCGCGGGCCCACCTCGGCGGAGACGGCATCGACCAGACCGAAGGACCGCGCGCCGGGAACCATGACCAGCAGCCTCTGGCCCCACGGATCGTCGCCGTTGATCACGGCCACGTCGGATCGCCCCGGCGCGAACAGTCGGGACTTGGCCTCGAAGTACTCCTCCATCGAGTGGTGAAAGTCGAGATGGTCCTGACTGAGGTTCGTGAACACGGCGGCGGAGAAGCGTACGGCGTCAACGCGATGCTGAACGAGCGCGTGGGAGGAGACCTCCATCGCCACCGCGGCGCGTCCTTCGCCGAGAAAGGCGGCCAGGCGGGCTTGCAACTCGGGGGCCTCGGGGGTGGTCCGTGTTCCACTGAGCGTTCCGAGCACACCGGTACTCCAGCCGTGGGCTTCGAAGATGGCGGCGAGCAGATGGGCTGTTGTCGTCTTGCCGTTCGTCCCGGTCACGCCGACGACGGTCAGATCATGCGACGGGTGATGGTAGAAGGCCGCCGCCACCGGACCCATGGCCGCACGGGTGCTTGGCACGACCACTTGGACGGCGGATGCATCGACAGCGTGCTCGCAGAGTAAGGCGACCGCCCCCGCCCCAACCGCCTCCCCGGCGAGCTGATGGCCGTCGACGCGGGAGCCGACGACACAGCAGTACAAGGCGCCCGGCGTGACCTGTCGCGAGTCGTGGGTCACCCGCGTCACCTCGGTGGCAGCGGGATCGCCTCCGTCCACCGACCGAACGTCGACGCCCATCAGGAGTCGATCGAGTCGCACGCCCGGCCGCTTCAGGGCCGCGGAGGTCGGGTGGTGGGCGGCGGGAACGGCATGGTGAGCACCGTCGCCGGAGGCAGGGAGCTCGGCGGCGCAGGCGCCGGCGGCGCGGTCGTGGTCGGCGCGGTCGTCGTCGGGTGCGGCGCGGTCGTCCCAGGCGCCGGCGGCGCGGTCGTGGTC
>JRHI01000407.1_pt1 | contig 47166 bp, 40 predicted proteins | sample 215371 | NCBI WGS metagenome assembly JRHI01 (sample SAMN02929681, study PRJNA255918) | sediment metagenome | biome: cave system; feature: Ice Cave; material: Sediment; isolation source: sediment from deep within a dark volcanic ice cave with no known source of... ... | reverse complement strand
GAGCGCCCGCGAATCAGCGCTCACCACCGACACGCGACGCTTCACCCTCCCCGACCGCTCAAGGAGGTGGTCGGCCGCAGTCATACCCCGCTACTACGCCAGCGACTGCCGCGCGCCTCGCGCATGTGCGCCATGGTGACCGATCGCGCGCGTGTCGCAGCTATACTGATTTGATGCTGGTCTTGGGCGTGGAAACTTCCTGCGACGAAACGGGCGTTGCGCTTTATGACAGCGCTCGGGGTTTGCTTGGTCACGCGCTGCATTCGCAGACGGCGATGCATCAAGCCTATGGCGGCGTCGTACCGGAGCTCGCCTCGCGCGACCATATTCGTCGGGTGGTGCCGCTGGTGGAGAACCTGCTCGTCGAAACGGGAAAAGTCCTCGCCGACCTCGACGGCATTGCCTACACGCAAGGGCCGGGGCTCGCGGGGGCCTTGCTGGTTGGCGCAAGCGTGGCAACGGCACTCGGATTCGCGTTGGGCAAGCCTACACTCGCGGTCCACCATCTCGAGGCTCATTTGTTGTCTCCGCTGCTGGGCGATCCGAAGCCGGACTTCCCCTTCGTCGCGCTGCTGGTCTCCGGAGGGCACACGCAGCTCTACGCGGTGGCGGCAGTCGGCGATTACACGCTGCTGGGAGATACCCTCGACGATGCCGCCGGTGAAGCGTTCGACAAGACCGCCACTCTCCTCGGCCTCGGTTACCCGGGTGGTCCCGAGTTGGCGAGGCTTGCCGAGACGGGGCGATCGGGCGCGGTCGTATTGCCACGGCCGATGAAGGACAGCGGCGACCTCAATATGAGCTTTTCCGGGCTGAAGACCGCGGTGCTGACGCTGGTCCGCCGTCGGGGCGCGCTGGCCGCGCAAAAAGCGGACATCGCGCGCGGGTTCGAGGACGCGATCGTCGACGTGCTTGTCGCGAAGACGCTCGCGGCACTCGACCAGACGACCTATTCGCGGCTGGTCGTCGGCGGCGGTGTGAGCGCGAACCGCGTCTTGCGCGAGCGGCTGAGCGCAGCAGCGCGCGAGCGCGGCGCCGAGGTTTTCTACCCTGACCTGCAGTTCTGCACCGACAACGGCGCGATGATCGCGCTCGTCGGCGCCCTACGCTTGCGACACGACGCCGTTGACGATTACGCCTTTACCGTCAGGCCGCGGTGGGAGCTGGCCGACCTCTCGGCCCCCCGATAAGACCGAGCGAAAACCAGAACTCAGGCGCCGATCTTTGTCTCATTGCCGGCGAGCAGCTTGCTGATGTTGGCCCGATGCCGCCACACCAGAAGCAGCGCGATCGGAACCAGCGCCCACGCTTCCGGCCAGTTGCCGATGAAATAAAAACCCAGCGGCGGCGCGGCGATGGCAGCGATGATCGAGGCCAGCGAAGAAATGCGAAACGCGAGCGCGATGACGAGCCAGACGATAAGCACCGCGAGCCCGAGCTGCCAGGACAGACCGAAGGCAATGCCGGCCGCGGTCGAGGCACCTTTGCCGCCCGCGAAGCGATGGAAGATGGGGTACAGATGGCCGAGAAAAACGGCAAGCGCGGCTCCTGCGGTCGCAAGCGACGCGTCACCCCAGCTAACGCCCAGTTGATACGCGATTACCACCGCGGCGAACCCTTTGACGCCGTCGCCGAGGAGCGTCAGCAGCGCGGCCGCCTTGTTGCCGGTGCGCAGCACATTGGTGGCGCCGGGATTGCCCGAGCCGTAGCTGTGCGGATCCGGCAACCCGAAAAGCTTGCTGACGATCACCGCAAACGATACGGAGCCGACCAGGTACGCCGCGACGACGACGGCAAGGGTGGCGAGCGAGGGATTCATCTACAATGCGTGGCAGTCAGGCGCGGTGGATTGTAACAAAGCGCCGCGAACGCGCCGGCCACCACGTTCCATCTCTCCTTCCCTCACTTGCCAGTCGTTTTTCACCGACCATGAACCGAATTTTCATCAACGATCTGCGCATCGAGACGCGTATCGGCGTCTACGAGTGGGAACAGCATCTCGCGCAGCCGCTGCTGCTGAATATCGAGTTCGAGCTGCCCTCGGCGCAGGTATTCACCAGCGACCGATTCGAGGATGCGCTCGACTACTCGGCTGTCGTGAAGCGCCTGCAGGCCCTCGCCGCGGATCATACGCATAAAATGCTCGAGCGCTTTGCCGAGGCGATCGGAGAAATTCTGTGCCGCGAGTTTGGCGCGCCATGGGCAAGCGTCAGAGTCGCCAAGCTGGCGCCGCTCGCGGGGGTCAAGCAGATCGGCGTTGCGATCGAGCGCGGCACGCGCATCTAAAGGTACGCCCGCGCAAACAGTCCGCGTCACGCATGCGCCACCACCGGGACGGGCCACGGCTCCGGCCAGAAGATGCCGTGTGCAAGAAAACCTCAGCGGCGACGCGCATGCGGGCGAAGCCGGTCGCAGCGAACTCGCGTTCCAGCGGGTCATCCCCGGGGATGATGACGCTGATGCAGCTGCTTCAATCGTTCGCGCGCCACGTGCGTATAAATGGTCGTCGTCGTGATGTCCGCGTGGCCCAGCAGCAGCTGAACGACGCGCAGGTCGGCGCCGTGATTGAGGAGATGCGTCGCGAATGCGTGCCTCAGCGTATGCGGCGACAAGGTCGCGCTGGCAATGCCCGCCTTCGTTCCATAGCGCTTGATCAATTGCCAGAAAGCCTGGCGGGTGAGAGGCCCGCGACGAGCGGTGAGAAACACCGCGGCGCTCTTGCCAGGACCGGCCAGCTCGACCCGCGCGGTCGCCAGATAGCGCTTGAGCCAGCCGATGGCTTCTTCACCCATGGGGACCAATCGCTCCTTGTTGCCCTTGCCCAGAACGCGGACGACGCCCATGTCGAGACTGACTTGAGCCAACGTGAGTCCGACCAGCTCGGACACGCGCAATCCGGTAGCGTAGAGCGTCTCCAGCATGGCGCGGTCGCGCAGTCCCAGCGTCGTTTCCGGATCGGGAGCATCGAGGAGCGCGCCGATCTGCGCCTCCGACAGATTATTCGGCAAGTGTCTCGGCAGTTTCGGCGACGGAATGCGCAGCGTCGGATCGTCCTTGAGCGTGCCCATCAACAGCTGCAGGCGATAAAAGCGCCGCAACGACGACAGTCGCCGATTGATCGAAGAAGACTTGGCCCCGGCCCGGAATTGCGCGGCCAGGAATGCCTCGATGTCGCCGCGATTGGCGCCAAGCAAGCTCTTCGCGGAGTTGCTCTTATCATCCTCGAGCCAGCGCGCCCAGGCCATGAGATCTCGCCGATAGCTGCCGAGGCTCGCTGCGGCAAGGCCATCCTGCAGCCACACCTGGTCGCAGAAGGCATCGATCAAAGCGGAAGAATTCGGCATCTTTAGTTGCAGGCAAATGAGCCTACCTACCGAAACGATAACCCTCGTGTGTCAACAGCCAGCGCTTGATATCGATCGGGTTGCCTTCGGTCACGCCCATGAATCCACCGAGAGAACCATGACTGCCGACAACACGATGACAGGGAATGATGAGCGCGATCGGATTGGCGCCGCACGCCCCGCCGATTGCCCGCGGCGCGCTAGCGAGCTGGCGCGCGATCTCGCCATAGGTGCGAGACTCGCCGACCGGAATCGCCGGCAGGGCGTCCCAGACGCGGCGCCGAAACGCCGTTCCCGCGGGTGCCAGCGGAAGCGTGAAGCGGAACTGCGGATCATCGAGAAAGCGCTCGATCTGGTGGCATGCCCGTGCGGCAAGCGCATTGGTCGGTGCCATCGCTCTTTCGCTCAGGGGCAGGTATTCGACGCCGGTAAGCGCCGAGCCGGAGATGCGCAGGCCCAGCACTGCGAACGGTGTTCTGAGCTTGGCCGCGAATTCCGGCGCGCTGGGCGCGTGTCCGTCGTTGGGGCGCATCTCGCTTATCCGAACTTCATCTGGTGCGGCAAGAAAGTGACCAGCGACGGGAAAAAGTAGAGCAGCAGCGTGGCGACGATCATCAGATAGAACATCGGCAGGGCGTTGCGGGCGATCCATGTGATCTGTCGTCCGGTCATGCCTTGCAAGACGAAGAGATTGAATCCGACCGGCGGCGTGATCTGCGCCATTTCCACCACCAGCACGATGAAGATGCCGAACCAGACCAGGTCGATGCCGGCCTTTTCCACGGTCGGAAGGATGACGCCCATGGTCAGCACGACCATCGAAATTCCGTCAAGGAAGCAGCCGAGAATGATGTAGAAAATCATCAGCGCGACGATCAGCGCGAGTTGCGAAAGCCCGAGCCCGCCGATCCACTCGGCCAGACGGCGCGGCAGTCCGATATAACCCATCGCCAGCGTCAGAAACGACGCTCCGGCGAGGATCAGCGCGATCATGCAATAAAGGCGCGTCGCGCCGAGCAGGCTGTCATGAAAGGTCTTGCGGGTGAGCGAGCCTTGTACTCCGGAAATGGCCAATGCTCCGATAACGCCGAACGCCGCGGCTTCGGTTGCCGTCGCGATGCCGGCGTAAATCGAACCGAGCACCAGACAGATCAGCAACACCACGGGAATGAGGTGCCGTGACGCGTACAGCTTCTGGCCAACCGAGGTGCGCTCGGCGATCTCCGGGACCTTGTCCGGGTGAAGCAGCGCCCAGAATACGATGTAGCCCGAGAACAGCGTCGCGAGCATCAGTCCGGGGACGACTCCGGCGATGAACAGATGCGAAATCGAAACATTCGCCGACACACCGTAGACAATCATGATGATCGACGGCGGGATCAGGAGCCCAAGCGTGCCCGCGCCGGCCAGCGTGCCGATGGTGATGTCGTCCGGATAGCCTCGACCCTTAAGCTCCGGCAGCGTCATCTTGCCGATGGTGGCGCAGGTCGCCGCCGACGAGCCCGACACCGCGGCAAAGATGGTGCAGCCGATGATGTTGGTGTGCAGGAGACGCCCCGGCACGCGCTCGAGCCACGGCGCCAGGCCCTTGAACATGTCTTCGGACAGCCGGGTACGAAAAAGAATCTCGCCCATCCAGACGAAGAGCGGCAGCGCGGTGAGAGTCCACGACGAAGCGGAACCCCAGATCGTCACCGCCATGGCATCACCGGCCGGTCGCGACGAAAAGAGCTCCATGCCGATCCAGGCAACACCGGCAAGCGCGATACCGATCCATACGCCGCTGCCTAGCAGCACGAACAGGGCGACGATCAACAGCGCGGTGATCAGGAGGTCCATGGCGGGCGCTATTCGATGTGCGCGGGCTCGGTATTGGGCTTCACCACGACACGCGTTCCGGTCAGCTCGCCGACGAATTGATCGATGAACGCGATGGCGAGCACGATATTGCCGACGGCCATCGAAAGCTGCGGAATCCAGAGAGGTGTCGCATCGTTGCCGGTCGATATGTCGTGAAATGCATGCGACTGCCACGCCAGACGCGAGCTGAACCACGCGAACGCCAGCGTCAGCACCACCGCGACGGCGAGCGACCACCGTTCGAGCCAACGCTTGCCGTTGACGCCGGCGTGCTCGAGGATCAGCGTCACGCGGATATGCTCGCCGCGGGTGAGCGTGTGCGCGAGCGCGAGAAAGCCGGAGCCGGCCATGAAATAGCCGGCGTAGGCGTCGGTCCCGCGCACTTGGAAGTCGAGCAGGCGTCCGAAGATACCCAGCAGCACCATGATCAGCGTGCCGATCAAAAACAACGCCGCCAGGTACGCGGCGGCGTTGTAGAGGGTATCGAGAGCGCGGCGCATGGCTCGCTATTCAGTCGTCGGCTTGGCATCGCGCGTGCGCTGCGTTCGCGCGCGCGAGCGTATCGGCGCCTGAATCACATCTTGCGATAAGCGTCGACCGCGGCCTGCCCTTCGGTCCCCGCCTTCTTGAGCCAGTCCTGCAGCATAGTGTCGCCGACCTTCTTCAGGTCCGCGGTGAGTTGCGGGCTGGGTTTGACGATGGTCATGCCTTTTTGCTTCAACTGGTCGAGGTACCAGCCGTTCTTGTCCTCCGACGCCTTCCATCCGCGCGTTTCCGCGTCGGAAGCGGCCTTCAGTACCGCGTCCTGGGTCGGCTTGTCCAACGCGTCGAACGCCTGCTGGTTGACGACGACCGCGTTCTTCGGCAGCCACGCTTGCGTATCGTAAAAAGTCTTGATGCTTTCATAGGTCTTGGAGTCGAAGCCAGTCGCTCCCGAGGACATGTACGAATCGACGACGCCGGTCGCCAGTGCCTGGGTCAGCTCGGCCGCCTGCACCGTCACCGGTTGCGCGCCGACGAGCTCGGCGATGCGTGAGGTTGCCGGACTGTAGGCGCGCCACTTCAAGCCCTTCATGTCAGCTGCGCTGTTCAGGGTCCGGTTGGCGTAAATGCCCTGCGGCGGCCACGCCACGGTGTAGAGCAGCTTGATGCCCTGCTTGGCGAGCTTGTCCTCCAGTGCCTTTTTCGACGCCTTATAGAGCTTCATCGAGTCCGCGTAGCTGCTGGCGAGGAAAGGTACACCGTCCAAGCCGAACAAGGCGTCCTCGTTCTCGAAATTGACCAGCAGGATCTCGCCGGCTTGCGCCTGATTGCCCTGGACCGCGCGCTTGATCTCGTTGGCCTTGAACAGCGACGCATTCGCGTGGACCGTGATCTTGAGCTTGCCGCCGGACGCGCGGTCGACGTCGGCGACGAACTGGGTGATGTTCTCGGTGTGAAAATTGGTTGCTGGATACGCGGTTGGCATGTCCCATTTGGTCTGCGCGCTCGCGCCCATCGCGACCGACAATCCGAGCAAGGCTGCGAGCTTTCGAATGCATTTCATCGGGTTCTCCTGCGGTCCGAATAAGAAGCGGTCGGCTGGGCGGCGCCACGCCGGGCGCCGTACGGCGCTACCGCGCATTTGTACCATATTTGGCAGCTCACCGGCAGAAGCTTGTTGGCGTTCAAAAAACAGTAGAATTTCACCGGGCACGTATCGATGAAAGCGTTCGCGTTCCTTCGCCGGTGAAACTTTGCGCCCTGTTTATTTCATGAGCCCTCCGTTGTATCGATCGATAAAGGGCAGTCGAGCCGAACACTATTGCGATTCACCCCTGACATGATCCATCCAGACGTAATCGGGCGCGCAGCGGAAATTCAACTCGAGTTTCAGCAGGTCAAGCCGTTCCGCCATGTCGCAATCGACACCAATCAAGGCGCGCGACGTTTGACACGCCTGCTACGCCGCGCGAAAGCCCGATGACCGACCCCACGCATTCCCATTGGCAGTTCTGGATCGACCGCGGCGGAACCTTCACCGATATCGTCGCGCGGCGCTCCGATGGAACGCTGTCGACGCACAAGCTGCTCTCCGAGAACCCCGAGCGTTATCGCGATGCCGCGGTTCACGGGATACGGGAGCTTCTGGGACTCGCTCCGGGTGCACCGATCGCGAAAGGAACGATCGAGGCCGTCAAGATGGGCACCACGGTCGCGACCAACGCGTTGCTGGAGCGCACCGGCGAGCGCACCGTACTGGTAATCACGCGCGGTTTTGGCGACGCGCTGCGCATTGCCTATCAAAACCGGCCCAAGCTTTTCGTGCGCAGGATCGAGCTGCCGACGATGCTCTACGAGCGCGTGATCGAGGTCGACGAGCGCATCGGCGCGCATGGCGAGACGGTGCGCGCGCTGGATCTCGCCGCTGCCGAAAGATCGCTGCGCGGCGCGTTCGACAACGGTATCCGCGCCTGCGCCATCGTGCTGATGCATGGCTATCGCTATCCCGCGCACGAGGCGAGGCTTGCCGAGCTTGCACGCGCCATCGGCTTCACGCAAGTGTCGGTGAGCCACGAAGTAAGTCCGCTGATGAAGCTGGTGTCGCGCGGCGACACCACTGTAGTCGACGCATACCTTTCTCCCATCCTGCGCCGTTACGTCGCGCAGGTGGAAGCCGATCTGCCCGGCGTGACCTTGCAGTTCATGCAATCGTCCGGCGGGCTGACCGAAGCGCATCGCTTTCAGGGCAAGGACGCCATTCTGTCGGGGCCCGCCGGCGGCATCGTCGGCGCGGTGGAGGTGTCGCGGCTGGCCGGCTTCGATCAGATCATCGGCTTCGACATGGGCGGCACCTCGACCGATGTGACTCACTACGCCGGCGAGTACGAGCGCGCTTTCGTCACCGAGGTCGCCGGCGTGCGCTTACGCGCGCCGATGATGAAGATCCATACCGTCGCTGCCGGCGGCGGCTCGATCTGCACCTTCGACGGTGCGCGCTTCCGTGTCGGCCCGGCGTCGGCGGGCGCCAATCCCGGACCAGCGTGCTACCGCGGCGGCGGGCCGTTGACGGTCACCGACTGCAACGTGATGCTCGGCAAGATCGACCCGGCGCTGTTCCCGCAGGTCTTCGGTCCCGACGGCAATCTGCCGCTCGATGCGGAAATCGTGCGCGCCAAGTTTGTCGAGCTCGCGGCAAAGGTCGCGGCGGACACCGGCTACGCCCGTACACCGCAGCAAATCGCCGAAGGCTTTCTCCAGATCGCGGTGGAAAACATGGCCAACGCGATCAAGCATATTTCGGTCGAGCGGGGCTACGACGTCACCGAATACACGCTGTGTTGCTTCGGCGGCGCGGGTGGGCAACACGCTTGCCTGGTGGCCGATGCTTTGGCCATGACGCGTGTTTTCATTCATCCGCTGGCCGGTGTGCTCTCCGCTTACGGCATGGGACTCGCCGACGTGCGCGCGATGCGCCAGCAAGCGGTCGAGTCCCAGCTCTCGACGGCATCGCTGGCGGCGACACAGCCGGTCTTCGCCGAGCTGACCGCGCTTGCGCGCGCCGAGGTCGAGGCGCAGGGCATCGGCGCCGATCGCATCCGGATCAAGCGCACGCTGCATCTCAAGTACGACGGCACGGATACCACGCTCGAGATTCCCCTGGATCTCGAATCATCCACCGCGCCGAACGATCAGGCGTCGCGCACGGTTGACGATGGCACGGTCGCCTCGATCATCGCCGACTTCGAGCGGCGCTACCGGGTGCAATACGGATTCCTCATGCCGGGCAAACCGTTGGTGATCGAGGCCGCCGCGATAGAGGCGATCGGCGCCACCGCGACCGCGGAGGAGGCGGTGCCGTCGTTTGTCCCTCGCGACGGAGCACTCGTACCGTCGAAGAGCGGTCGCGTGTACATCGCCGGCGCATGGCACGCCGCGCCGGTGTTTACGCGCGAGCACCTGCGTCCGGGCGACACCATCGCCGGCCCGGCGGTGATCGCCGAGAAGAACGCGACGACGGTGATCGAGCCGGGATGGGAGGCGACGCTCACTCCCCGCGATCATCTGACGCTGCGGCGCGTGGTCGCGATCGAGCGCCAGCACGCGATCGGCACCACCGCGGATCCGGTGCTGCTCGAGGTCTTCAATAATCTGTTCATGGCGATCGCCGAGCAGATGGGCGTGACGCTCGCCAACACCGCGTACTCGGTCAACATCAAGGAGCGCCTGGATTTTTCGTGCGCGCTGTTCGACGCGCAAGGCCATCTCATCGCCAATGCACCACACATGCCGGTGCACCTGGGATCGATGGGCGAAAGCGTCAGGACCATCATCGACCGCCGGCGCGCCACGATGCAGGCTGGTGACGTGTACGTGCTGAACGCGCCATACAACGGCGGAACGCATCTGCCTGACGTGACGGTGATCGCGCCCGTGTTTCTCGACGCCGCGGCGCCAGAGTTTTACGTCGCGTCTCGGGGCCATCACGCCGACATCGGAGGCACGACCCCGGGCTCGATGCCGCCCGACTCGACCCACGTCGACGAGGAGGGCGTCCTCCTCGACAACGTCCAGCTGGTCGCCAAAGGTCGCTTTCTCGACCACGAGATGCGCTCGATCCTCGCCTCGGGCAGATATCCCTCGCGCAATATCGATCAGAATCTGGCCGACCTTCGGGCGCAGGTTGCCGCGTGTGCGAGGGGTATCGTGGAGCTCGAAAAGATGGTGGCGCATTTCGGCTTGGACGTGGTGCGCGCCTACATGACGCACGTGCAGGACAATGCCGAGGAAGCGGTGCGCCGCGTGCTCGACGTGCTCAAGGACGGGCACTTCGAGTACGAGATGGACAACGGCGCGAGGATCGTCGTGACCATCCGCATCGACAAGGCAAGACGAAAGGCGACGATCGATTTCACGGGCACCAGCGCGCAGCAGCCCACCAACTTCAATGCCCCGTCGGCGGTGTGCAAAGCCGCCGTGCTGTACGTCTTTCGGACGCTGGTCGACGACGAGATTCCGATGAACGCGGGCTGCCTGAAGCCGCTCGACATCGTGATTCCCGAGGGGTCGATGCTCGCGCCGCGCTATCCCGCCGCGGTGGTCGCCGGCAACGTCGAAACATCGCAGGCAGTGACCGACGCGCTCTACGGCGCCCTCGGCGCGCTCGCCGCATCGCAGGGCACGATGAACAACTTCACCTTCGGCAACGATACCTACCAGTACTACGAGACGATCTCCGGTGGCGCGGGCGCGGGACCCGATTTCGACGGCGCCAGCGTGGTGCAGACGCACATGACCAATTCGCGGCTCACCGATCCAGAGGTTCTCGAGTGGCGTTTTCCGGTGCGCCTCGAAGAATTCAGGGTGCGCCGCGGAAGCGGCGGCGCCGGCCGGCATCGTGGCGGCGACGGCGGGGAGCGGCGTGTTCGGTTTCTCGAACGAATGACCGCTGCCATGCTCGCCAACCACCGCCGCGTGCCGCCGTTTGGCTTAGGCGGCGGTGCTGCGGGCGAGGTCGGCCGCAACTGGGTCGAGCGCGTCGACGGCACGCGCGAGAACTTCGGTGCGACCTTCAAGGTCGAGATGAACGAAGGCGACGTGTTCGTCATCCAGACTCCCGGCGGAGGCGGCTTCGGAACGGCATGAAGCCGCACCCGGGCTTGTGTCGGCGCGGGCTTTTGTGCGCCCAAGTCGGCCAGCGCATAATGTCAGCATCCATCTTCCGGAGCACGCCATGACCGACTCAGTGACCAAATCTCTTTATGACATTCCGGTGACCGACATTCACGGCAAAGAGCAGAAGCTCGACCAGTACAAGGACAAAGTGCTGTTGATCGTGAACACCGCGAGCAAATGCGGTTTCACGCCACAGTACAAAGGGCTCGAGGCGGTGTACAAGAAAATGCACGCGCGCGGCCTCGACGTGCTCGGCTTTCCCTGCAACCAGTTCGGCGCGCAGGAGCCCGGGAGCGAGGACGAGATCGAATCGTTCTGCGAAATCAATTACGGAGTCACCTTTCCGCTGTTTGCCAAGGTAGATGTCAACGGCGACAACGCCGCGCCGCTCTACCAGTATCTGAAAAAGGCCAAGCCGGGCGTGCTCGGATCCGAGGCCATTAAATGGAACTTCACCAAGTTCCTGGTCGACCGCAAGGGCAAGGTTGTCGAGCGTTACGCCCCCAACGTCGAGCCCGAAGCCATCGCCGCCGACATCGAAAAGCTGTTGTGACGTACGCGATGCGATTCATAGGCGCCGTCGTTCTGGCATTCGTTGCCGCGCTCGACGTGGCCGCCGCGGATCTCACCAAGACGCTGCATGTTTCGTTTCCAATCGCGGAGACCGGCTTCGATCCACAGCCCGTCGGTGATGTCTACTCGGCATACCTCCATCGCGTGATCTTCGATCCGCTGTATCGCTACGACTATCTTGCGCGGCCCTACAAGATCGTTCCCAACACGGCGACCGCGATGCCGGAGATATCGTCCGATGGCAAGACCTGGATCATGCACGTCAGGCCTGGCATCTACTTCTCCGACGACCCCGCCTTCAACGGAAAGAAACGCGAGCTCACCGCGGCTGACTACGTATTCTCCTGGAAGCGGGTCATCGATCCCAAAATACGCGCGAACAACGTCGCAGTCTTCGACGGCAAGCTGGTCGGCGCCGATAAGGTCGTTGCCGCGGCGAAGGTCTCGGGCAAGTTCGACTACGATGCGCCCATGGAAGGCTTGCAGGCCATCGATCGCTATACGATTCAGGTCAAGCTCAACTTCCCGACCTACGACCTGCTGTCGGACCTGACGACATCAACGACGGCCGCCGTGGCCCGCGAGGTGATCGAGAAATACGGCGACGAAAGCGGTTGGGCCATGGCGAATCCGGTCGGCACCGGACCCTACCGGCTCAAGGAGTGGCGCCGCACCCAGAAAATCGTTCTCGAGGCGAGTCCCAGCTTTCGAGACGAAAAGTTTCCGGAGAGCTCCAGACCTGAGGATCGCGCGATCATGAAAGAGATGCGCGGCAAGAAGATCCCGGCGATCGGACGCATCGATATCAGCATCATCGAGGAATCGAACCCCCGAATGCTGGCGTTCCGGAACCGCGAGCTCGACTATTTGCAGGTGCCGACCGATCTCGTCAGCACCGTGCTCGGACCGGACAACAAGCTCAAACCCGAGTTTGCCGCACAGGGTATCGTGCACGCCCGCGGCGTTCAGCCGGCGGTGAGCTATACGTACTTCAATATGGAAGATCCGGTCGTCGGCGGCTACACCAACGAGAAGATCGCGTTGCGCCGCGCGCTCGGCATGGCGTACAACGTCGAAGAAGAGATCCGGATCATCCGCCAGGGTCAGGGCGAGCCCGCCACGCAACCGATCCCGCCCAACACGTCCGGCTACGACGCGACGCTCAAGCCCAATGTCAAGTACGACCCCACGGGCGCCAAGGCGCTGCTCGACAAGTTCGGCTATGTCGACCGCGACCACGACGGCTGGCGCGAGCTACCCGACGGCAAGCCGCTCAAGATCATGATGGGCGCTGACCCGTCCGCATTGACCCGCCAGTACGTCGAGTTGTGGCAGCGCAGCATGACCGCGATTGGAGTTCGCATTGAATTCGTCACGCAGAAATGGCCCGACCTGCTGAAGATGGGTCGCTACGGCCAGCTGCAGATGTGGTTCCTCGGCAATATCAATACGACGCCCGAAGGCTTCCAATTCATGTCGCTCCTTTACGGCCCGCATTCGGGGATCGACAATCTGTCCCGTTTCAATTTGCCCGAATTCAACAAGCTCTACGAGCAGGCTCAACAGCTGCCCGAGAGCCCCGAACGCGCACGCTTGTTTCGCCGCATGTCCGAGTTGGTCAATGCGTATGCTCCATGGATGTACAACGCGTACCGTTACGAGAACATTCTGGTGCAACCCTGGGTGCTGGGCTTCAAGCACACGGTGTACGAGCAGCATCCGTGGCTCTATTACGACATCGACGCGGCGCAACGCCGCGGCTAAATAGACGCTCGGACAATGATAACCTCGCTGCCATGGCGCGCGCGCCGCGGCGTGATGGTCGCGGCGATGGCCGCGACAATGGCTGCGGCGACCTGTGCGGCGATTTTCCCTGCGACCCCGGCCGCCGCCGCGGACATGTCGAAGACGCTGCGCACTGCCTTCGTCGTGGCCGAGACTGGGTTCGATCCGGCGGCCTCGAGCGACCTTTATTCAGACAGCGTGCAGCGGGCAATCTTCGATACGCTCTATGGGTTCGACTACCTCGCGCGGCCCTATCGGCGGACGATGCAGACCGCGGCGGCGATGCCGGAAGTGACCGATGAGGGCCGGACGTGGACCATGCGGGTGAGGCCCGGCATCTACTTCGCCGACGATCCGGTATTCAAGGGCAAGAAGCGCGAGCTTACCGCTGCCGACTATGTCTATTCGTGGAAGCGCCTGCTCGACCCGAAGGTGCGCTCGCCGTTCGCCTGGTACCTGCAAGGCAAGGTCGTCGGCGCAGATCGGGTGCTCGAGGCGGCGGTGCAGACCGGCCGTTTCGATTACGACGTGCCGATGGACGGTCTGCTGGCGCTCGACCGCTACACCTTGCGGCTCAAGCTCAAGGATCCGGACTACATCATGGCGGCTTATATGACGCAGTCGCCGATGGCCGCTGTCGCGCGTGAAGTGATCGAAGCGTACGCGGACGCGAGTGGCTGGGCGATGGCCCATCCGGTCGGAACCGGTCCGTACATGCTCAAGTCCTGGCGGCGAGGCGCGCAGATCGTGCTCGAGGCCAATCCCAACTATCGCGACGAAACCTTTCCCGACAGCAACGATACGGCGGACAAGGAGCTGGTTGCCAGGATGCGCGGCAAGAAGCTGCCGATCGTCGGACGGATCGAGATTTCCATCACCGAGGAATCCAATCCGCGGCTCCTCGGCTTCAACAGCGGGGCGCTCGATTACGTCAACGTTCCGTTCGATCTCTCCGACCACGTACTCGACTCGTCGGGACGACTCAAGCCCGAGTATGTCGATCGCGGCGTGGTGCTGGCGCGCATCACGCAGCCTTCGCTCCGGTACGCGTACTTCAATATGGAAGACCCGGTGCTCGGCGGCTACACCAAGGATCGGATCGCGTTGCGGCGCGCGATCGCGATCGGCTTCAATACGCCGGCGCTCATCCGCGTCGTCTACCAGGGTCAGGCAATCCCCGCGACGCAGCCGATTCCACCCAATCTGCCCGGACACGACGACAGCTGGAATGTCGGCGTCAAGTACGATCCGCAGGCGGCCAACGCGCTGCTGGACAAGTTCGGCTACAGCGAACGCGACAGCGAGGGCTATCGCAAGCAGCCGAACGGCGCGTTGCTAACGCTGACCATGGCATCCGCGACCTCGGCGCTCGACCGCGAGTTCGACGAGGTGTGGCAGAAAAGCATGAAGGCGATCGGCATCCGGGTCGAATTCCTGAAGCAGAAGTGGCCGGATCTTCTGCAGATGGGCAAGCACGGCAAGCTGCAGATGTGGCGCGTCGGCTGGATCACCACCTACGGCGAGGGCGACGCGTTCGCGCAACTTCTGTACGGCAAGAACATCGAGCAAACCAACTACGCGCGCTTCGCGCTGCCGGAGTACGACGACTTGTATCGCGCGTCGCGACGCCTGCCCGATGGCCCGGAGCGCAACAAGATCTATCGCAGGATGTCGGAGCTCGTCGCCGCGTACAACCCGTGGTGGCTCGGCGTATACACCATCGAGAACACGCTGCTGCAGCCGTGGGTGCAGGGCTACAAGAAGCACGCCTACTGGGAGCATCCGTGGAAGTACCTCGACGTCGACACGGCGCGGCAGCGGACCGGCAAGTAGTCCCGTCCTGCAATGTTGCAGCGTCGAGTTGCGTAAATGCGACAGACGGATGGCTGAGTAAGCTCAATGGCGCTCGAGCGTATTGCGCACCAGCGCGGCGCTCGCGTACACTTCAGTCACCTTTGATCACACTCCAGGGAATGCGCCTGCCATGACCAGAACGCCGACCACCACCGTCACCGCGAATGCATTCGCGGCGCGCGCGTTCGCATGGGGCTTTTTCCTCGGCGCGCATTTCTCCGRCCTCGWGTCGGRGRCGYYGCCGCCKTTGCRCTAGCYGCCCGAGCGRKTTCCCGCCGGGTATGGCGGGAACCGAAGTCCGGGCGCACTTTTCCCGAGCATCGTTTCCCGCCGGTGTGGCTAATCGGCGGCCGGGCGCTATGTGCTCCGGTTGGAGGAAACGACCAATGACCCTAATTAATCGATCAAGAACTTTTTTCCGCCGCACCTTCCGCGGGTTGTGGCGATCCAGGGATTTCCGCAAGCTCTGGCTCTCGCTCACGATCACGTCGTTTGGCGCCCAGATCACCAATCTGGCGCTGCCGCTGACGGCCGCGCTGCTGCTCAACGCCACGCCGATGCAGATGGGGATTCTGGTCGCGCTGGAGACGCTGCCGTTCGCGCTGGTCAGCCTTCACGCCGGAGTGCTGCTCGACCGCGTGCGCAAGCTCCCGGTGATCATCTTCGCCGACGTCGGGCGTGGCCTTGCCTTGCTGGCGATTCCGATCGCGGCGTGGCTCGGCTCGCTGTCGATGGAAATCCTGTTTGCGGTCGGTTTTCTGTGCGGCGTTCAGAACGTCGTCGGTGGCGCGGCGTATCAGGTGCTGCTGGCGCAGATGGCCGGCCGCAAGCGCCTGGTCGAGGCCAACGCCAAAGTCGCGCTCGGCGAGACATCGGCGGCGCTGATCGGTCCCGGTCTCGCCGGAGGCCTGATCCACGCGTTGACGGCGCCGTTCGCGATCGCGCTCGATGCGATCACGTTTTTTGTGTCGGCGCTCATGCTCCGCCGGATCGTCGCTCGAAACGACGTGCCCAATCCATCGACGGGAGCGGGTATATGGAACGAGATCGGCGAGGGCCTTAAGCTCGTCTGGCAGAACCGCACGCTGTGGGGTCTCGCCTGGCTCGCCGGCTTGTGGCAATTTCTGCATCACATGCAGATCGCAGTGCTGATCCTGTTTGCGACGCGCGAGATCGGTTTGTCGGCCGGCGCGATCGGCGTCACTTACGCTTGCGGCGGCTTGGGCTGCGTGCTGGCTTCGGCGTTTGCACAGCGCTTGTCGGCGCGGTTTGGCATCGGGCCGGTGATCGTTCACGACCTGATCCTGACCGCATTCGGGTGGCAGGCGTTCGGGCTGATCGGCGGACCGCCATGGATGGCGACGCTTGCGCTGGGCGGCGCGATGCTGATCTTCGATTTCGGCGCGGTGCTGTACGGGATCAACTATCTGGCGTTGCGACAAGCGATCACGCCGGACCGCTTGCTCGGGCGGATGACGGCCACGATGCGCTTTGTCACGGTGGCGTCGGCGCCGCTGGGATCGCTCGTCGGTGGTGCGCTGGCGACGGGCATCGGTCTGCGCGCCACGCTGCTGACGGTCGGAGTGCTGGGCTTGGTGCTGTCGGCGGCGGCCGTGGTCTGGTCGCCGGTGCGGCATCACCGCACGCTGCCGGTTACCGCCGAGTAGGATTTGGCTCAACTGGTCGATCCGGCGCGTTCGAATGAATGGCGCCCTGCGGTACCTCCAAGCCCGGCTTGGCGCTCGCTTGCCGGGTGCGTTTAGGTGTTAAGCCGCCAGCGGGACGACAGCCCTCGCAATTTCTTTCCCAGCCGCACGCTGGGCTACTTCAAGATCATATTGCGCCTGAAGGTTGACCCAGAACTCCGGCGTGGTGCCGAACAGACGCCCGAGGCGCAGCGCCATTTCCGCCGACACTGCCGCCTCGCCGCGGCATATCAAGTCGATACGACGCTGCGGAACATTGATATTTTTGGCCACGCGATAGCGGGAAATCCCCATCGGCTCAATGAAGTCCTTGAGCAACACGTCGCCTGGATATACCGGAGCGAGCCGCTTTCCACTCGAGATATCTGAGAAGTCGGTTTTCATGAGTGCGTCGCGTCGAATAGTCATATGTGCCTCGTTCAGTAATAATCCGAAACGCGTACGGCATGTGCATCGCCGTTCTCCCAACGGAAGCACGCGCGCCATTGGTCGTTGATGCGGATGCTCCACTCCTCTTTTCGATTGCCTGATAGTCTCTCCAATCGGCTACCGGGCGGGACACGCAGATCGTCGATTGCTTTTGCTGCGTCGATCGCCTTGAGTTTGCGTTGTGCCAAGTCCTGCAAATGCGGGGGGAACGTTCTGACCCGATACCCTTCGAATAGCGCTGCGGTTATCTTGTCGGCAAACGAGCGAATCACGGCCGTGTACTAACGTATGGCTTTAGTAATATCAATTGTTATTAAAGGAACGCCGGAAGTCGCACCATTTTGTCGTGGGTCGATGCCTCCGAAGTAGGCAGCCGTCTCCGCCGCGAGCCTCAGAACTGGCGCACCAATCCCGTGGACTATCTATCCCGCCCGCGCGTTCCTTGCGCAGGACGCTTGTCAAAGTTGCTGGGACCTAGCTCTCGCCGTAGTGCCGATCCTGGCGTGCACGTCCATGTCAACCTGATCTACAATGAAGAATTCGCAGTCGAAACCATCCTTCCGCATGACCACTCGATCTGCGCGAAACCGTAAACCCCATGCCAGCGGCAAACTGCGCATCGGCGACCACTGGAACGCGATCACCATTATTGCCCTGTCGCAAACCAACCCGCTCAAGGCGGTTGCCGAGCTGGTGGAAAACAGTATCGATGCACGCGCAAAAACGATCGTCATCACTCGCGGCAAGGACCGGGGACAGCATTATCTGCGGGTGAAAGACGATGGCGAGGGGGTGCGCAAGAACGAAGACGGCGCTCCGGACTTTCACTACGTGGCCACGCACGTGGGCGATTCGGTGAAGCGACATCTGAGGGCGCAGGGTCAACGCGGACTTCAAGGCGAGTTCGGCATCGGCTTGCTGAGCTTTTGGACGCTGGGCGAAGAGCTGACACTGACCTGTGCGGGTAGCGATGGGCGTGCCTATCAGATGCAACTGCGCAAGGGAGACCCAAGCTATCGCATCACCCAGCGGGCAACGCTTTTCCCGGAGCCTGGCACTGACGTGCTGATCAAGGGCATTCTGGCGGGGGTCAAGCATTTCAGCGGCGAGAAGATCCAGTGGTATCTCGCATCGGAGCTGCGCGATCGAATTCGCGTTTCGGGCGTGGCGATCAGCGTGGTCGATAAAACCGCGCGGACCGTGTTCAAGGTCGAGCCCCGGCAGTTCGAAGGACGGCTGCTACATGAGCTCGATGGTGCGCTGGGTCCGCAGAGCGAGCTCTATGCGGAGCTTTACCTCCACGCGCATTCAGTAACCAATACCGTGTCGCTGTACCGCGGCGGCACGCGCGTATTCGGCGACCTGGCCGAGCTCGACGCTTTCGCTCACATGCCGTGGACGAGCGGCTACGTGCAGGGAATCATCGACGCCCCCTATCTCAATCTAACGCCGGGAACGCGGCTCGGTATTGTCTACGACGCAACGCTCGAGCGACTCATCCACGAGCTAGTGCCGGTCGAGTCGCATCTCACAAGAATCGTCGAAGCGCAGCAACGCGCCGAAGAGGAGCGCGCGAGTCGCGACGTGCTGCGCTCGGTGCAGAACGCGATCAAGGGGGCATTGCTGGCGTTGCCCGCAGAAGAGTACGACTGGTTCGATCTGCATCGCGGGGGCGGAAAGATGCGACCGAAGGCATCCGAGCCCTCGGCGCAACAGGCGGCGCGGCACATCGAGGATGCGACGGCTGGCATCGAGCGTGCGGATGACACCGACTCCGCCGAAGGGCAACGAAAGTTTTTCGAATACGCAGGTCCGCTCTTCACGGCGATGATCTCACCGACTTCGAGCGTCATTCCGGTCAATGGTATACGCACCTTGCGCGCAATCGCGCGCGATCGTGCCCGACGCCCGGTCGAGGATGGTCTCGCCTACGCGTGGCGAATCGTTGAGGGCGACGGGACGCTCGAGAATGGCCAGCTCGAAATTGCTGCCTTTCATGCGGCCAGTGAGCCGGGCCTCGTCCGCGTGGAGCTAACCGTAAGTCAGGGCGAGATCGTGTGCAAGGCCGAGGCGCAGATTACGGTCACGGCGTCACTGATCCCGAAGGCAGCCACCGGGGATTCTCGCTACCAGGGACTGCCGGGTTACACGTATCACAAGGCCGCGGGCGAACTTTGGCGATCGCGCTACGACAACGAGCGCAACCTGGTGGTCATCAACAACGGTCACCGCGACTTCGTGTTTGCGGCGCGCAACAAGTCCCTCAAGCTGCGTTACATCTGTCGCCTGTTCGCAAAGGAATTAGTGCTCAAGAATTTCACCGGCGTTCCACCGGAACAGTTGCTCGAGCGGCTGCTGGAGCTGACGCTGTACACCGAGGAGAACCTGCGATGACATCCGACGCCGTGAAGCCAACAGGCGTGGCGATCGCACTATTCCGGCCGCTCACGTGTCAGACGCGCCGCGTGTGCCGGGCACGTCTTTTCATGCCCTTTGGAACGGATAAACATTGCCGATGCGCAACAGGCGGCTGAGCTCGTCGAGGGCGCGTCTGCCCTCGTCGAGCAAAGCGGGATCCGACAGATCACCGGGGGTCAAGCGATCGCGGTAGTGGCGTTGCACCCAAGCGGTCAGCGCGGCGTGCAGTTCGTCATCGAGCCAGATGTTGGCAGCGACCGCCGCGCGCTCCGCGTCGGACATCACCACCCGCAAGCGCAAGCACGCGGGGCCGCCGCCGTTGTTCATGCTCTGGCGCAGATCGAACGCGCGCACCTCGCGAATCGAGCCGACACCCGAGACGAGCGCGCGAAGGTAGGCGGCGACAGCCTGGTCCTCGAGACACTCGGCGGGAGCGACCAGCAGCATGCCGCCGTCGGCGCGGGTGATGAGCTGGCTGTTGAAAAGATAAGTCGCGACCGCCCGATCGAGGCTCACCTCCGATTCGCGCACCACGATCGGTGTAAACGTTGGCCCCACGCTCGACTGCAGCGAGGCGAAGAGCGCCTCGCGCGAGACGAACGCGTGCTCGTGGCAGAAAAGGACCGCGCCGTTGGCGACGGCGACGACGTCGTTGTGGAACGCGCCGGCATCGATCGCGGCCGGATTTTGCTGGGCGAACAGCGTGCGGCCCGGATCGAGGCCATGCCGCCGGGCAATGGCCTCTGAGGCTTCCCGAGTCTGCCGCGCCGGATAACGCTGCGGCGCCGCCGCGTCCGCGTCGAGAGCCACGCGCCCGTAGACGAAAAGCTCGATCCCGGGTGTCTCGCCGCCGATCGCGAAGCGCATGTGATTGGCCGCGCCTTCGTCGCCGAACTGGGCCGCCGCCGGAAGTGGCTCGTGGACGGTGAATTTTTCGGCATCGTTGAAAATCGCGCGCAGCACGCGTGTCGTCGTCGGCGCCTCCAGCGAGCGATGAAAGTGCGAGACCAGGTTCGCCGGTGTGAAATGCAGGCGGCCGTCGGCGGTGTCGCAGGACGGGCTCACCGTCGCCGCATTGGCGGCCCACATCGCCGCGGCCGACGAGCATGCCGCAAGAAGCTGCGGCGCCTCGCGCGCCGCGCGGGCGACGACGGCCGCGTCGCTAACGGCGCTGACCATGTCTCCCCTGCCGGCGAAGCCCAGTGCACGTAGCGCGTCGACCGCGGGCCGCTCGTGCGGCGGCAGAACGGCTTGCGCATAACCGTCGTCGGCTAGCGCCTTCATCTTGGCGAGCCCTTGCAGCGCCGCCTGGCGTGGATTTGCGACCCGGTTTCTGTTGCGCTCCGAGGCGAGATTGCCTTCGGAGAGGCCGCTGTAGTTGTGCGTCGGGCCGGGCAAGCCGTCGAAGTTGACTTCGAGGACGCTCATGAGCGCTTTAGGAACGATCGCGAGGCGCGAGCGGGACCGCGCGCACGGTGTCGGCCTCGGACACGCCCAGTGCCAGCGCCGCGTGCGGCATCAGCGGGAACTGCGCGATGCGTGCGGGAGCCGGGCACAAGACCGCGCGGAAGCAAGCCAGATCGCGGTTCGAGACTAGCCACAGCACGTCGTCTGAGAGGCTGTCGGGAACCGGATCTTCTTCGCCGATGGTGACCGGAAATAGCTGCGATTGGCGAACGGCGCGAATGTTGTCGCGAAAGCATTCCAGCGTCGGGCCGGCGTCGAAGATGTCGACGTAGCCTTCGTAGCGAAACCCTTCGGATTCGAGCATCGCTCTTGCCGGCAGCGTATCGGCGTGCACCTCGCCGATTGCGGCGCGGGCATCGTCGGGCAGCAGAGCCGTGTAGACCGGATGTCGCGGCATCAGCTCGGCGATGAACGCCTTCTGGCCGATGCCGGTCAGGTAATCCGCGCGCGAATATTCCATCGCGAAAAAATGCCGCCCCAGACCTTCCCAGAACGGGCTCTTGCCGTCCGCGTTGAGCTTGCCGCGGAGCTCGGCGATGATCTTGGGCGCGAAACGCTGGGCGAATTCGGCGATAAACAAGAGCCGCGCCTTCGACAACAGCGGTCCATTTCGGCCGTGACGATAACGCGCGTCCAGAAAGAGTGAACAGAGCTCGCTGTGGCCGGTGTGATCGTTGGTCAGAAACAAAGTCGGCGACGCGGTGTACAAATCGAGCTCACGCGAGGCGTGCACCTGCGTGCCGACGTGGTAGTTGTACCAGGGCTCGGCAAGGCCTACCGCGGCCTCGATGGCACTGATGCCGACGACACGATCGTTGGCGCCGTCGACCAGCACGAACACGAAGCACTCGTCGCGCTTCTCGGCAGCGCCGACAAACGACGCCAGCGCACGGCCGATGCGCGCGTCGAGCCGCTCGGCATTCGCCGGCAAGGTGGTCAATCCCGTGCCGGTGCGCTCGGACAGCGCCAGCAGCGCCGGCAGGTCGTCGCGCGCGATGGGTCTTACGTAGAACATGGAGTCCGGGACCGGTATCGGCAAAAAACGTGGTCAGCCCGGCGGCAGGTCGGGGCCGAGTCTGAAGCTGGCGCCGCAGGCTGCCTTAGCGTCAGACGAGAGCTTTGCCGAGCGCCGTCTCGAGTCGCGCCAGACCCTCGAGGATTTCGTCCAGGCTGATGATGAGCGATGGCGCGATGCGCACGACATCGGGCCCGGCCATCAGCACGACGAGGCCCGCGTCGCCAGCCGCCTGCACCACCTCCGCCGCCTTGCCCTGCCACGGTGCCTTGAGCTCGCAACCGAGCCAGACACCTTCGCCGCGAATGTCGGCGAAGACCTCGCGCCGCGTATTGATGGTGCGCAGACCTTCCATGAACAGCGCGTGCCGGGCCTTGACGCCGTCGAGGACCTCGACGGTATTGATGACGTCGAATACCGCGCCGGCCACCGCGCACGCAAGCGGATTTCCGCCATAGGTCGTACCGTGCACACCGACCGAGAACGCGCTGGCGATTTCGGTGGTGGTGAGCATGGCGCCGACGGGAAAGCCGCCTCCGAGACCTTTGGCGCTGGTCAGGATATCGGGGACGACGCCTTTTTGCATATAGGAGAACAGCGCGCCGGTGCGGCCCATGCCGCTCTGGATCTCGTCGAAGATGAGCACGGCATCATGCTCGTCACAAAGGCGGCGCGCCGCGGTCAGGAATTCCGGCGTGCCGGGGATCATGCCGCCTTCGCCTTGCATCGGCTCGAGGATCACGGCGCAGATGTCGTCGCCGCCTTCTTCGGCGAACGCCGCTTCCAGCCCGGCGACGTCGTTGTAGCGGATGTGGGTGAAGCCAGTGGGACTGGGGCCGAATCCGGTCGCGTACTTCGCCTGACCGCCGGCGGTGACCGTGAAAAACGTCCGGCCGTGGAACGCGTTCAGGGTCGAGACAACGCGGAATTTCTCTGCGCCGAAATGATCGTGCGCATAGCGGCGGGCAAGCTTCAACGCCGCCTCGTTCGCCTCGGCGCCGGAGTTGCAGAAGAACACCCGCTCGGCGAACGTCGCATCCACCAGCTTTTTGGCAAACCGCAGGGCCGGCTCGTTGGTCATCCAGTTGGACACATGCCACAGGGTCTGCGCCTGCTCGGTGAGCGCCTTGACCAGGGCAGGATGGCAATGGCCGAGCGCGGTCACGGCGACGCCGCTGGCGAAGTCGATGTACATGCGCCCCTGCTGGTCCCACATGCGCGATCCCGAGCCGCGTACCGGGACAAAAGGCGCCGGCGCGAAACAAGGCACCATAAGCTCGTCGAACATCGCCCGCGTCACGGGCAGCGCAGCGTGTCTCTCCACCGCGGGATGAAGCTTAGGGGCGACCGCGAGAGGAGCGGAGGAGGGGACGGACATGGCGGCGTCGCTCGGTAGCGTCAATCGGTAGCGTTAATCGGTAGCGTCAATTTAGCTGCGTCAATCACGCGGCGGCGATGACCTGGATCTCGATCTTGTATGCCGATGCGGCGAGCTTTGCCTGCACCGTTGCGCGCGCCGGCGTCTGTCCGGCGGGAACCCATGCTTCCCAGACCGCGTTCATCGCGCCGAAGTCGTTCATATCCGGCAGGTAGATGGTCACCGAAAGGATTTTCGTCTTGTCGCTGCCGACTTCGACCAGCAGGCGATCGATGTTCGCGAGCACCTGCCGGGTTTGTGTCGTGACGTCCGCGCTCAAATCGTCAGCGACCTGACCGGCAAGGTAGATCGTGCCGTTGTAAACGACCATGTCGGCGAGCCGCTTGCCTACGTGGTAACGCTTGAGCGTCATGGTGCTATCCTTGCCCGCAAAATGGAGCCACGGCTCATGGCAGACGCTCATTGTAGATGAATAGCCGCTGCCTTCGTAGATGCGACTAACGCGGGCAAGTGCTCGCCGGCTTCGCGTGGATGCCCCGGATGAACGCCAAATTCTGCCTGCTCGTCGCCGCGCTTGCGCTTGCCGCAGCCGTCGCACTCGGCGCGTTCGGCGCGCACGCGCTGAAGGGCCATCTCTCCGCCGAAATGCTCTCCATCTATCAAACTGCGGTTCAGTACCATTTCTGGCATGCGCTCGGCTTGCTCGGAGTCGGCGTGCTCATGACCCGGTCGCCCGGCGGCTCGGCGCCGGCGGGGATCGCGTGGTTGCTGATCGCAGGGCTGCTGCTCTTTTCAGGCAGTCTTTATCTGCTCGCGCTGACGGGTGCGACCTGGCTCGGGGCGGTGACGCCGGTGGGCGGGTTGGCGTTCATTGCCGCGTGGCTTTGGTTTGCATGGTGGGCGCGGCGGCTTTGAAACAGCGATGAGCGGATGCTCGTCGCTGCGAATCGATCAATCGACCTTGGCTCCGGAAGCTTTGACCACCTTTGCCCATTTTTCACTCTCGGCGCGAATGTGATTGGCGAACTGCTGCGGCGAACCGCCCGCGGCTTCCGCGCCCTGGCTGAGCAATTTTTCGCGGGCTTCGGCGCTCTGCAGCCATTTGTTGACCTCGGCGTTGATCCGGGCAACGATCGGCGCCGGCGTGCCGGCGGGAGCCAGCATACCGAACCATGAGCTTGCCTCGAAGCCGGGAACTCCACTTTCGCTGATGGTCGGGACATCGGGCAGCACGGGTGCGCGCTTTGATGACGTCACCGCGATCGCGCGCAGCTTGCCGGCCTTGATCTGCGGCAGCGCGGACGGCAGATTGTCGAACATGATCTGCACCTGACCGCCGATCAGGTCGGTGAGCGCCGGTGAGCTGCCCTTGTACGGAATGTGGGTGATGTCGACCCCGGCCATGGTCTTGAACAACTCGCCGGAAAGATGAATCGAGGTGCCGCTTCCCGACGACGCGAAGTTGATCTGTCCCGGCTTATCCTTGGCCAGCTTGATCAGGTCGGCGACCGAATTCACCGGCAGCGCCGGATTGACGACCAGGACATTGGGCACGCCGGCGACCAGCACCACCGGCACGAAATCCTTGACATGATCGTACGGCATCTTCGAGTACAGGCTCGGGTTGATGGCGTGCGTGCCCACCGTGCCCATCAGCAGCGTGTAGCCGTCGGGAGCGCTCTTGGCGACCAAGTCGGATCCGATGTTGCCGGCGGCTCCCGGCCGGTTATCCACGATCACGGATTGTCCGAACGCCTCGGTGAGCTTTTGCGCCGCGGCGCGCGCGAGAATGTCGGTCGTGCCCGCTGCCGGGAAAGGCACCACCAGCCGGATCGTGCGGTTGGGATAGCTCTGCGCGGACACAACCATAGCGATACAGGCGAACAGGGCGCCGAGCGCCCATCGAAGCATTCCGCGCATGAATTTCTCCTCCATCAGTATTGCGCCGGTATTGCGTTTAGACAGCCGCTAATCGACCTTGGCGCCGGATTGCTTGACGATCTTTGCGTACTTGGCGATTTCACTCTTGATCAGCGCCGCGAACTGCTCCGGCGAGTCCGGCGCGGGCTCAGCACCCTGTTGCGCGAAGAACGCCTTCATCTCCGGCGATCTGAGAATCCGAGTCACCTCGGCGTTCCACTTGGCGACGATCTCCTTCGGCGTACCGGCCGGCGCCATGAATCCCCACCAGGTATAGATGTCGAATCCCGGCAGGCCGGTTTCGGAGAGTGTCGGCAACTCGGGTATCAGCGACGAGCGCTTGGCCGTCGTCACCGCCAGCGCCTTCAGCTTGCCAGCCTTGAGCTGCGCGGCGGAATTGGCGAGGTTGTCGAACATCAGCTGAGTGTCGCCGGCCAGCAGCGCCTGCAGCGCCGGCGCCCCACCCTTGTACGGAATATGAACCATGTCGACGCCGGCTTCGGTCTTGAACAACTCGCCGGCAAGATGGCCTGCGCTGCCGTTACTGCCCGAGCCGAAGGAAAGCTTGCCCGGATTGGCGCGGGCGTAGGCGAGGAGCTCGGGCACGGAGTTGACCGGGTACGAGGCATTGAGCACCAGCACGTTCGGCGTCACCGCCACCAGCGTGATCGGCGCAAAGTCCTTGACCGGGTCGTAGGGCATCTTGGCGTACAGGCTAACGTTGACGGCATGCGTCGAAAGCGCGCCCTCGAGAATGGTGTAGCCGTCCGGCGCGCTTTTGGCGACAAGGTCGGCGCCGATGTTGCCGCCTGCGCCCGGCCGATTGTCGATGACCACCGGCTGGCCCCATGCCTCGGTCAGCTTTTGCCCGATCGCGCGGGCGACGACGTCGAGCGAGCCGCCGGCAGGGAAGGGAACGACCAGGCGGATCGGTTTGGTCGGATACGCTTGCGCGGTTGCGACGGCGGGCACCATCGTTGCGGCAGCGACCAGCACCGCAGGCAAGAGTCGGCTGATGAAACGCGCAAAAAACGCGACAAAAGACACGGAACCTCCGCGATGTTTTGGAGCCTGATTCTAGCAGCAACACCGGTCCCCGAATTTGCCCTGCCCCGTCCCGCGGCGCATAATTGAGTGTTGCTTTTTCGCGATCATCTCCTGCCGTCCCGCATGAACAAAGCTGTCATCGGCGTTGCCGCAATTCTCATTGTTGTCGCCGGCGTCGCCGGTTTCTGGCTGGGCCGCCCGAGCGACGCGTCCAAAACCGCCACCGCTCCTGCCGCGTCGACGCCAGGCTCGGGACCCGCGGTCTCGGTCGAAGCCATCAAAGTGGAACGATTGGCGTTGCCGCAGGGCATCACCGCGGTCGGCAGCCTGCGCTCGGACGAATCGATAACGCTCCGACCCGAAGTCGCAGGACGCATCAGCGCGATCCAGTTTCGCGAGGGCGAGCGCGTGGCCAAGGGTGCACCGCTGGTCAAGCTGGATCCGTCGGTGACCCAGGCCGAGCTTCAGCAAGCGCAAGCCAACATGGTGTTGGCCAAGGCGAAGTACGATCGCGCCATCGACCTGCAAGGCAAGGGCTTTATCTCGGGCCAAGCCAGGGATGAGGCCGAAAATAATCTCAAGGTGGGCGAAGCTGCGCTTGCACTCGCGCGGGCGAAGCTCGCCAAACTGTCGATCGAAGCGCCATTTTCCGGAATCATCGGCCTGCGCTCGGTCAGCGTCGGCGATTACGTCAAGGAAGGCGCCGACATGGTGAACCTCGAGGCGATCGACCCGCTGAAGGTCGACTTTCGCGTGCCCGAGATCTACCTGTCGCAAATCCGCGTCGGCCAGTCGCTGCAGATGACCCTGGATGCGATGCCGGGCAAGACCTACGAAGGCAAGGTTTTCGCCATCAATCCACTGGTCGACACCGCGGGTCGCGCGGTGGTGATCCGGGCACAGGTCCGCAATCAGGACACGACGCTGCGCCCGGGGATGTTCGCGCGTGTGCGGTTGTTGACGCACGAAACAAAGGAAGCGCTGGTCGTGCCCGAGCAGGCCATCGTCCCGCAGGGCGACGAGTGGTTCGTGTACCGGGTCGTCGACGGCAAGGCGCAGCGCGCGAAGGTCGAGATCGGCCAGCGTCGGGATGGCAAAGCCGAAGTAATGAAGGGCCTTCGCGACGGCGACGTGGTCGTCACCGCGGGCCAGCTCAAGATTCGCGACGGCGTGCCGGTTCAGGTTGCCGCCGTTCAGAGCGCGCCGGCGGCGCCAGTCGCGCCGCCCAAGGCGGACGCCGCGCCGCCAGTGCCGAAGTCCTGACGCGCGGGCTTTCCCGATGCTTCTACCCGAGATATGCATCAAGCGACCCGTCTTCGCGACGGTGCTATCGCTCATCATCCTGCTGATCGGGCTCATTTCCTATACCCGACTGTCGGTGCGCGAATATCCGCGCATCGACGAGCCGGTGGTCAGCGTGCAGACGACCTATCGCGGCGCATCGGCCGAGGTTGTCGAGTCGCAGGTCACCAAGCCGCTGGAGGATTCGCTGGCCGGCATCGAGGGTGTCGAGGTCATGATCTCCCAGAGCCGTTCCGAGATCAGCCAGATCAACGTTCGCTTCACCCTCAAGCGGGATCCCGATTCGGCTGCTGCCGATGTTCGCGACAAGGTTGCGCGCGCCCGCGGCAAGCTGCCGCTGACCATCGACGAGCCGATCATTGCCAAGGTGGAGGCCGATTCGAATCCGGTGATCTACATCGCGGTCGAGGCGGGTTCGTTGTCGACGCTGGAGGCCTCCGACTACGTCAAGCGCTACATCCAGCCGCGGCTCTCGGTGCTGCCCGGCGCCGCGGACGTTCGTGTCTTTGGCGAGCGGCGCGTGTCGATGCGCATCAATCTCGATCGCACGCGGCTCGCCGGATACAAGCTCACGGTGCAGGACGTCGAGGACGCCATCCGCCGCCAGAACGCGGAGATCCCCGCGGGCCGGATCGAATCGACGGCGCGTGAGTTCACCGTGGTGGCCGAGACCGACGTGCAGACGCCGGAACAGTTCGCCAATATTATCGTCGCCAACGTTTCGGGCTATCCGGTTCGCATCCGCGACGTCGGCAGCACCGCGATCGGCGCGGTCGACGAGCGCACGGTGTCCCGCTACAAAGGCAAGCCGTCGCTCAATATCGGCGTCATCAAGCAGGCTGTCGCCAATCCGCTCGAGCTCTCCAACGCGGTCCGGCTCGAGGTCGACCAGATGAACGCATCGCTACCACCGGGCATGAAGCTGATTGTCTCCTACGACACGTCGGTGTTCATCGATCGCTCCATCGGATCGGTTTTCGAGACGATCGCCGAGGCGATTCTGCTGGTGGTGCTGGTGATCTTTTTCTTCCTGCGCAGTCTGCGGGCGACGCTCATCCCGCTGGTGACCATTCCGGTGGCGCTGGTGGGCGCCTTCGGGCTGATGTACGCGTTTGGATTCACCATCAATACGCTGACGCTGCTGGCGATGGTGCTGGCGATCGGACTGGTCGTCGACGACGCAATCGTCATGCTGGAAAACATTTTTCGCCATGTCGAAGCCGGCATGCCGCGGAAGGAGGCGGCGATTCAGGGTGCGCGGGAGATCGCCTTTGCGGTGATCGCGATGACGCTGACGCTGACCGCGGTGTTTGCGCCGCTCGCTTTCGCCACCGGCCGCACTGGCCGCTTGTTCATCGAATTCGCGCTGACGCTGGCGGGTGCGGTGCTGGTGTCGGGCTTCGTTGCGCTGACGCTGTCGCCGATGATGTGCTCGCTGCTCCTGCGCCACGAGGAGAAGCATTCCTGGCTCTACAACCGTATCGAGCGATGGCTCGAAGCGATGACCAACGGCTATCGTCGCGCGCTGACGGCGGCGCTGCACGCGCGATGGATCATTTTGTTGATATGGCTCGGCGTCGCCGGCCTGGGTGCGGTATTTTTTGTGTTGCTCAAGTCGGAGCTCGCACCGCTGGAGGATCGCGGCGTCATTCTCGGCCTGGTCTCGGCGCCCCAAGGGTCGACGCCGCAATATACCGCCAATCAGTTGAAGCCGATCGAGGAGTACTACGCGGCCGTGCCGGAAGCGGTGGCCTATATTGCGATTGCCGGTTTTCCGACGGTGGTCGATGGCATCGCGGTGCTCCGCCTCAAGCCCTGGGAAGACCGCGCCAAGAAGCAGCAACAAATTACGGAGGAATTGCGGCCGAAGCTGGCATCGATCCCCGGCGCGCTCGCATTTCCGGTCAATCCGCCGTCGCTCGGACAACCATTCCGGTCGACGCCGGTCGAGTACGTGATCATGTCGCAGGTTCCCTACGCGGACCTGCAGCGCGTCGTCGACCACTTTCTGGAAGAGGCGAGGAAGTATCCCGGCGTCCAAAACCTGCAGACAGACCTGCGCCTGAACACACCGGAGGTACGCGTTACCATCAACCGCGACAAGCTCTCCGACGTCGGTACCGCGGTGGACACGGTTGGCCGAACGCTCGAAACCATGCTTGGCGGGCGCCAGGTCACCCGCTTCAAGAAGGACGGCGAGCAATACGACGTGATCGTGCAGGTGGCGCCGGTCGACCGTTCGACGCCGGCCGACATCAGCGACAGCTACGTTCGCGCGCGCGACGGAAGCATGGTCCAGCTCTCGAACCTCGTCGACGTGCGCGAAGGGGTGTCGCCGCAGTCGCTCAATCACTTCAATCGGCTTCGCGCGGTCAAGATTACCGGCACGCTGGCGCCGGGGTACGCGGTCGGAGAATCGCTGAAGGCGATGGACGACGCCGCCAAGCGTGCTTTGCCGGCTACCGCGCAAACCGATCTCGACGGCCAGTCGCGCGAGTTTCGCAACTCGGGCGGCGAGATTTACTTCACCTTTGTGCTTGCGCTGCTTTTCATCTATCTCGTGCTGGCGGCGCAATTCGAGAGCTTTCGCAGCCCGTTCGTGATCATGCTGTCGGTCCCGCTGTCGATGACCGGTGCGCTGCTTACGCTTTGGCTCGCGGGAGGTACCCTCAACATCTACAGCCAGGTCGGATTGGTGACGCTGGTCGGCCTGATCACCAAGCACGGCATTCTGATCGTCGAGTTCTCGAATCAGTTGCGGGCCAAGGGCGAGACCATCGTCGATGCCGTCGTCGACGCGGCAACGCTCCGGCTGCGCCCGATCCTGATGACCACGGGCGCGATGGTACTCGGCGCGTTGCCGCTCGCCTTGGCCCGAGGTGCGGGTGCGGAGTCACGCACCCAGATCGGCTGGGTGATCGTCGGCGGCATGGCGTTCGGCACACTGCTGACGCTGTTCGTGGTGCCGACGGCGTACACGCTGCTCGCGCGCCGGCATCGCGCGGAGGAACCGGTCGCGGCCATCGCGCACTCCCCGCGTCCGGCGGCGGGGGATTGACGCAAGCGATTGATCATTTCGTTCCCGCGACGGCGGGGATCGTCGTCCCCGCCGTCGCGGGACGACCGAAGTTATGCCGCTGTCCTTGCCCACCGACCCCACCCGGTTTGCCCTCGCAGCTGCAGAACCGGATCAAGCGTATTGCGGTCTCCCGAATCCTGAGTTCTACAAGAATCATCCCCGTAGTCCACATTTCTGCCGGCAGACGTGCGGTGTCGCCCATGCACGTGACGCGACACTGGGGCGACGTGTCAGGGAGCCGCAAACGGTAGTAGAGTGGCACGCTCAGTCAATGTGGCTGGAAATAGGAGGATCGAGATGAAGAAAGCGAGAAGCTTATCGGTTGCGATCTTGACCGCGACCTTGTTGGCGGCGATCGGTGTAGCGACGCAGCCTGGACATGCCCAGGATAAACGGGCGGAAAAGTCGACCATTCCACTCATCATCGGGCATCGTGGGGGGGCGACCGGCTATTTGCCCGACCACACACTCGAAAATTATGCGCTGGGGATCGAAATCGGCGCGGACTTCGTCGAGCCGGATCTGGTCGCCACCAAGGACGGCGTGCTGATCGCGCGCCATGAACCGAATCTCACGTTCACGACCAACGTGTCGTCGCATCTGGAATTTGCCGGCCGCTTTCGGACCGAGGTGATCGATGGTTTTCCGGAGGATGGGTGGTTCGCGCGCGATTTCACCCTGGCCGAGATCAAGACGCTGCGGGCGGTCCAGCCGCTCGCCGAACGCGACCAGCGCTACAACGGGCTCTTTCAGATTCCGACCTTCGCCGAGATCCTCCACTTCGTCAAGCACAAGAACGGCGAGGCCGGTGAGCGCAAGAACGACGAGGCCGGCGGCCGGCGCATCGGTGTCTATCCGGAGACCAAACACCCGACCTATCACCGCAGCCACGGCCTGCCGCTGGAGGACCGTCTGCTCGAGGAACTGACGCGCGCCGGCATGAACCACCGCGAGGCGCCGGTGTTCATCCAGTCATTCGAAGTCAGCAACCTGCAGTACCTGCGCGCGCGCACGCGCGTGAAACTCGTGCAGTTGATCGACGGCGACGATGTGGCCGTCGATGGCACCGTGACATTGGCGGCGCCGTTTGAAAGGCCGTATGACTTCGTGGTGAGCGGCGATCCGCGCACCTTCAAGGATCTGCTGACGCCCGCCGGTCTGCACTTCATCAAGACGTACGCCGACGGCATTGGCCCCTGGAAATTTTATCTGATCAGTACGAAGTGCATTATGGTGATCGCGGGCGCGTGCGCCGACGCCAACGGCGACGGCAAGATCAACGAGGCCGACCGAGTGCTAACGCCGCCGACCAACGTCGTGCGCGTCGCGCACGCTGCCGGCCTCCTGGTTCACCCGTTCACGTTCCGCAATGAGCAGCGGCGGCTCGCCTCCGATTACCAAGGCCGCCCGGTCGATGAGTACGTGCGCTTCTTCGAACACGGGGTCGACGGGGTGTTCTCCGACTTCGCCGACACCGCGCACACCGCACGCGCGTTGTTTCTGATGAAATAAGCGCAACGCTGATCGCTTGCCGTGCCGGCCCATGATGCAGGGCCGGCGCGGCGCGTGCGCTCTGGCATCCTGTGTATCCGTTCGGGCGAGCGCCGTTCCGCAGAGCTACGGGCAAACTATGCAAAACGGTTTCAGGTCGCTGCGGGATGCAACCGGCGACAACCCGTGCGGCCAGCCGGTTACAACCCTTGCCAGTTTGTTTCACGCTATACTGATCCTCACATTCCGGCGGGGAGCAACGACCCACCAGCCGGTAATATACGAGGAGGGCATCATGCGTTTCAAAGCACTAATCGCCACGCTGTTCGTCGCCGGCATCCTGGGAGCCCCCGCCGCGCAGGCGCAGACCGAAATCCTGTGGTGGCACTCGATGGGCGGCGCGCTGGGCGAAAAGCTCAACGCACTCGCGACCAAGTTCAACGCGAGCCAGAGCGACTACAAGGTCGTGCCCATCTTCAAGGGCAGTTATCCGGAGTCGATGACCGCCGCGTTTGCGGCGTTCCGTGCGGGCAATGCACCGCATCTGCTGCAAGTATTCGAGGTTGGTACGGCGACGATGATGGCGGCCAAGGGCGCCATCGTGCCGATCTCCAAGGTGATGTCGGACGCGAAAGAACCCTTCGATCCCAAGGCCTACCTGCCGGCGGTTGCCGGCTACTACACTGACAGCAAGGGCAACATGCTGTCGTTCCCGTTCAACAGCTCGACCGTCGTGTTGTACGTCAACAAGGACGCCTTCAAGAAGGTGGGCCTCGATCCGGAAAAGGCACCGAAGACCTGGAAGGAGTTGAACGCGGCTGCGGAGAAGCTCAAGGCTTCGGGTCAGGAATGCGTCTACACCTCCGGCTGGCCCTCCTGGATGCACATCGAAAACTTGAGCGCCTGGCACGACGTTCCGATCGGCACCAAAGAGAACGGGATGGCCGGCACGGATACGGTGTTCACTATCAATTCGCCGCTGCACGTGCGGCATCTCACGATGCTGGGCGACATGGCGAAAAAGGGGCTGTTCACCTACGCTGGGCGCCAGAACCAGGCGGAAGCCAAGTTCGCCAGCGGCGAATGCGCGATGTTGACCTCGAGCACCGGCGCGCAGGCGAATTTCCGAACCACCGCCAAGTTCGACTGGTCGGTGAACTTCATTCCCTATCACGACGACGTGAAAGGCGCGCCGCAGAATTCGATCATCGGCGGCGCTTCGGTGTGGGTGATGGCCGGCAAGAAGCCCGAGGACTACAAGGGCATCGCGAAGTTCTTTGCCTTCCTGTCGCGGCCCGAGATCCAGATGGAATGGCACACCGGCACCGGATATGTCCCGATCACCATGGCGGCATACGAAATGACGCGCAAGTCGGGCTTCTACGACAAGAATCCCGGCGCCGACATCGCCGTGAAGCAACTGACCAACAAGCCGCCCACCGCAAACTCCAAGGGCCTGCGGTTCGGCAATTTCGTCCAGGGGCGCGAGGTGATCGAGGAGGAGATGGAAGGGGTGTTTGCCGGCAAGAAGGACGCCAAGACGGCGCTTGACGAGGCTGTGAAGCGCGGCAACGAACTCCTGCGCAAGTTCGAGGCAGCGAACAAGTAGGGTATTGAGGGGGCCTCCGCCGAGCGTCACGACCCCCTTCGGATACCCCACGGCATGGAAAAACGCGTCGTATTCCGCTCGGCGTGGCTGCCTTATGCCTTGCTCGCGCCGCAGATCGCGATCACGATCGTCTTCTTCTTCTGGCCGGCCGCGCAGGCGGTCTGGTTCTCGTTCCTGGTCCAGGACCCGTTCGGCCTGAAGACGGAGTTCGTCTGGCTGCAGAACTTCGCCGAATTGTTCAGCGACAGCCACTATCTCGATTCGTTCAAGGTCACGGCGGTCTTCAGCGTCCTCGTCGCCGGCTTCGGCATCGCCATATCGCTGATGCTCGCCACCATGGCGGACGGCGTCGTGCGCGGGGCGCTGGTGTACAAGACGCTGATGATCTGGCCGTACGCGGTGGCGGCGGCGGTGGCGGGCGTGCTGTGGGCGTTTCTGTTCGCGCCGTCGATCGGCATCTTCACTTTTGTGCTGAAACGCATCGGGATCGATTGGAACTGGATCATCCAGGGCGACCAGGCGATGCTGCTGGTCGTGATCGCGTCGGTGTGGAAGCAGATCAGCTACAACTTCCTGTTCTTTCTCGCCGGGCTGCAATCGATTCCCAAATCGCTAATCGAGGCGGCGGCGATCGACGGCGCGGGGCCGCTGCGCCGCTTCTGGACAATCGTCTTTCCGCTCCTTTCGCCCACCACGTTCTTCCTGCTGGTGGCGAACACCGTCTATGCCTTCTTCGACACGTTCGGGGTCATCGACGCCACCACCCAGGGCGGGCCGGCCGGCGCGACCCAGATTCTGGTCTACAAGGTGTATTACGATGGCGTGAAGGCGGGCGATCTCGGCGGGTCATCGGCGCAGTCGGTCGTGCTGATGTTCATCGTGATCGCGTTGACAGTCGTGCAGTTCCGCTTCGTCGAGAAAAAGGTCCAGTACTGATGGCCGACTCATGGTAGAGAACAGGCCCCTGGTCACGGTGTTCTCGCACGCGGTGCTGATCCTCGGCGCCATCGTGGTGGCGTTTCCGCTCTACGTCACGTTCGTCGCCTCCACGCTTACGCTCGAGCAGATCCTCACGGTGCCGATGCCGCTGCTGCCGGGCGACCAGTTCCTGAAGAACTACTCGCAGGTTCTTTCCGCCGGATCCACGAAGGGCTCCGGTGCAGCGGTAGCGACGATGCTCACGAACAGCCTGATCATGGCGCTCGCGATCGCGATCGGCAAGATCTCGATCTCGATCATCGCGTCGTTCGCGATCGTCTACTTCCGCTTCCCGCTGCGCAACTTCTTCTTCTGGATGATCTTCGTCACCCTGATGCTGCCGGTGGAGGTGCGCATCATCCCGACGTTCAAGGTGGTGGCCGACCTGGGCATGCTCGACTCGTATGCGGGCCTGACGCTGCCGCTGATCGCCTCCGCCACTGCGACGTTCCTTTTCCGGCAGTTCTTTCTGACCGTCTCGGAGGAGCTGGCCGAGGCCGCGCGCATCGACGGCGCCGGGCCGATGCGCTTCTTCAAGGACGTGCTGCTGCCGCTGTCGAAGACCAGCATTGCGGCGCTGTTCGTGATTCAGTTCATCTACGGCTGGAATCAGTACCTCTGGCCGCTGCTGATCACGAGCCAGGAGTCGATGTATACGACGGTGATCGGCATCAAGCGGATGATCGTGGGCGGCGACGCAGCGAACGAATGGCAGCTCATCATGGCGACGGCGATGCTGGCCATGCTGCCACCCGCGGTGGTGGTCGTGCTCATGCAAAGGTGGTTCGTCAAGGGACTCGTGGAGACTGAAAAATAATGGCCGCCGTATCGATGAAAGATGTGCGCAAGACCTATCTCGAGGTCGAAGTGATCCACGGCATCACCGCCGAGGTCGCCGACGGCGAATTCGTGGTGATGGTCGGCCCCTCGGGCTGCGGCAAGTCCACGCTGTTGCGAATGGTGGCGGGGCTGGAAACCATCACCACCGGCGAGATCGCGATCGGCGGCCGCGTGGTCAACCGAGTCGAGCCGAAAGACCGCGACATCGCGATGGTGTTCCAGAACTACGCGCTCTACCCCCACATGTCGGTGCGGGAAAACATGGCCTACGGCCTGAAGATACGGCGGATGCCGCCCTCCGACATCGAGGCGCGCGTGAAGCGCGCGGCGGAGATCCTGGAACTCGGACAATACCTGGATCGCAAGCCGCGGGCGCTCTCCGGCGGCCAGCGGCAGCGCGTGGCGATGGGCCGCGCGATCGTGCGCGAGCCGGCGGTGTTTCTGTTCGACGAGCCGCTGTCGAACCTGGACGCGAAGCTTCGCGTTCAAATGCGCTTCGAAATGCAGAAACTTCACCGCCGCCTAGGAACGACCAGCATGTACGTGACGCACGATCAGGTCGAGGCGATGACGCTGGCGCAGCGCATGATCGTGATGAACGCGGGCCGCGCGGAGCAGATCGGCACGCCCATGGAAGTCTACGAGAATCCGGCCACCGTCTTCGTCGCCGGGTTCATCGGCTCGCCGGCGATGAATTTTCTCGAAGGGAAGAGCGACGGCAACGGCCGGGTGGCGCTCGACGGTGGCGGCAGCGTGCCCATTGCCGCGAAACTTGCAGCGGGCCGCGAGATCACCGTCGGTGTCCGACCCGAGCATCTCACGCCGTGCAAACCGAGCGAAGCAAACCTGGTTGGCAGCATCGAGGTGATCGAAGCGCTCGGCGCGGATACGCTCGTCCACGTCGCTGTAGCGGGACGCACGGCCATTGTGCGGTTGCCGAACGGGGCCTCGGCGGAAATCGGTGAGCCGATCGCGCTTGCCGCAGCGCGCGATCGCATCTATCTTTTCGACGCGGGTACCGGCGCGCGAATAGTGAAATGAGGCCAAGTGAGGCCAAGTGGGGCCGCGTGAGCCCGCCGCGAATGGCCCCGCGAGCATCGCGAGGCGAAATTGAACGTGGCGCGTCGCGGCAGCTACAGACGCGCGTCTAGCATCGACATGTCAGGGATGATCGAGGCGGCTTCATGAGTCCCTGGCCGTACCCGCGTTACATCGCGCATCGCGGCGCAGGAAAGATTGCGCCGGAGAATACCCTCGCCGCCATGCGCGCGGGCCACGCGCTCGGATACCGCATGGTCGAATTCGACGTGAAGCTCTCGGGCGACGGCGTGCCGTTCCTGCTTCACGACGATACACTGGACAGGACCACCTCGGGCCGCGGGCGCGCGGACGCCCTCACTTGGGTGGAGCTCTCGAAGCTCGATGCGGGACGCTGGCATTCGCCGGCGTTCGCCGGCGAGCCTTTGCCGATGCTGGAACAGGTCGCGCGCTGGGCAATCGCCAACGACGTCGCCTGCAATATCGAGATCAAGCCGGTGCCCGGCTGCGAGCGCGCCACCGGTGCGGCGGTCGCGCTCGACGCGCTCGCACTCTGGCGAGGGGCGCGCGTTCGGCCGCTGTTGTCGTCGTTTTCGGAAGAAGCGCTTGCCGCCGCGAGAGGCGCCGTCCCCGAGCTGCCGCGCGCAATGCTATATGAGCACATTCCCCCGGATTGGGAGGAGCGGCTTGCGCGGCTCGAGTGCGTTGCGCTCGACACCGATTACCGCGAGCTCGATGCCGCTATCGTCGCTGCCGCTCACCAGGCCGGCTACAAGGTCCTGACTTACACGGCAAACGAGCCAGCGGTCATAAGCCGGCTTGCGGGGTGGAGCGTCGACGGCATCATCACCGACGCCATCGACATCGTCCGGCCGGAGTAGAGATCGGCGGACGCGCAATCATGCGCGCCGGTCCCCACTCATGCCGTCGCGCGCGCGGCGGTGCCCCGCTTGAGCTCGCGCTCATCGATAGGCAGGTTCAACAATCCCGCAACGACGCCGAGCGCGATCGCCAGATACCACACCACGTTGTAGCTGCCGGTGCGGTCGAACATAAGGCCACCAAGCCACGCGCCGAGGAAGCTGCCGACCTGATGGCTGAGAAAAGTAAAGCCGGAAAGCATGGCGAGATAACGCACGCCGAAAATCTGGGCGACGATGCCATTGGTGGGCGGCACGGTTGAAAGCCACAGGAGCCCCAGGCCGACGGCGAATGCATACACCGTAAGCGCGGAAAGCGGCAGCAGCAGGAATAGCGCGATCACGATAGTGCGGCCGAAATAGATCGCTGACAGAATGTACTTCTTGCTGATCTTGCCGCCTAGCCAGCCCGCGGTATAGGTCCCCACAATGTTGAAAAGGCCGATCAGCGCCAACGCGGTAACGCCGACACTTGCCGGCAGGCCCTTGTCGAGCAGATACGACGGCAGATGCACACCGATGAAGACCACCTGAAAACCGCAGACGAAGAAACCGAGGGTGAGCAGCACGTAGCCGCGATGACCGATTGCCTCGCGCATCGCCTCGCCGGCCGACTGCTTGAACAGGTTAGCGTGCGAGCTTAAGGTTCGCTCGACCATCGCCGCGGCCAGCGGCACCATCAGCAGACTGACGCAGGCGAGCGTCAGCAGCGCGCCGTACCAGCCGATGTGCGTCAGCAGGTATTGCGTCAACGGCAGCACCGCGAACTGGCCGAACGAGCCGGCGGCGGCGGAGATGCCGAGCGCCATGCTGCGCTTCTCCGGAGGAAACGCGCGTCCGAGCACGCCCGACACCACCGAGAAGGTGACGCCCGAGAGTCCGGTGCCGATCAGGACGCCTGCGGTAAGGACCATCATCAGCGGCGTCGTGGCGTGCGCCATCGTCACCAGGCCCAGGCCGTACAGGATGGTGCCACCGATCAACACGCGTCCGGCGCCGTACTTGTCGGCAATCATCCCCACGAACGGCTGCGTGACGCCCCAAACCAGATTCTGAACCGCGAGCGCGAGGGCAAAGGTCTCGCGTCCCCAATGCAGATCCGCGCTCATCGGCTGCAGAAACAACCCGAAGCCGTGACGTATGCCCATCGCCAGCGTGAGAATCAATCCGCCGCAAATGAGAACGGTGTTTGGAGTGCGCCAGGAGGATGTGGTCATCGAATGGCGCCAAGGTTAGCCACAGTTGCCAACGTAGTTGCCAGACCAGCGGCGATGTCGACGCGGTTGTGACGGCGCATTGCTCAATATCATATCAAACGACAACGGACATGGCAGCAGTTCAGAGTTGGTGAATTGCGTGCATGGCAGGCGACCACGAATAGGTCACGCCCAATTTTTTGCCCGCTCGACCGCCTTGTTCCATTCCGCCGTCAGCTTGGACGCCTGATCGCGCGACATGGTGGGCTCGAAGCGCCGATCGACCTGCCAGTTGGCGCCAATATCGCCTTCGTCGCGCCAATAGCCGACCGCAAGCCCCGCCAGGTACGCCGCGCCCAGCGCGGTCGTTTCGAGCACCTTGGGGCGAATCACAGGCACGCCGAGCAGATCAGCCTGAAACTGCATCAGCAAATTGTTGGCCGCGGCACCGCCGTCGACGCGCAGCTCCGCCAGCTTGATATGCGCATCGGCTTCCATCGCCAACAAAATTTCGGCGCTTTGATAAGCGATCGACTCCAGTGCGGCACGAGCAATGTGCGCCGCCGACGAGCCGCGCGTCAGTCCGAAAATGGAGCCGCGAGCGCGGGGGTCCCAATGCGGCGCGCCGAGGCCCGCGAATGCGGGCACCAGATACACCCCACCGCTGTCCGCGACGCTCGCCGCCAGCGCTTCGACGTCGACCGCCGCGCGGATGATCTTCAATCCGTCACGCAGCCACTGCACGACGGCGCCGCCGATGAATACGCTCCCCTCGAGCGCGTAGTCCGTGCCACCACCGCGGCGCCACGCTACCGTGGAAACCAGCTTGTTCTTTGACTCGACAATTTCGCGGCCGGTGTTGAGCAACAGGAAGCAGCCCGTTCCGTAAGTGTTCTTGGCGAGGCCGGGCGCGAGGCAAGCCTGCCCGAACAGGGCCGCCTGCTGGTCCCCTGCGATGCCTGAGATGGGCACGATTGCATCGTCGATCCTGCATTCGGCGCATACGCCCGACGAGTCGACGACGGTCGGCAACACCTCATGCGGGATGTCGAGCAAAGCGAGCAGCTCATCGTCCCATTCGCCGGTGTGAATGTTGAACAGCAAGGTGCGACTGGCATTCGAGGCGTCGGTGACGTGCGTCGCACCGCGAGACAAATTCCAGATCAGCCACGAATCGACCGTTCCGAACGCGAGCTCTCCGCGTCCCGCGCGTTGTCTCGCTCCTTCGACGTGATCGAGCAGCCACTTGAGCTTGGTGCCCGAAAAGTAGGCATCGAGAATGAGTCCGGTCTTGTGCGTGATCAAATCGGCGTGTCCGGCCGCGCGCAGCGCATCGCAGGTGTCGGCCGTGCGCCGATCCTGCCATACGATCGCGCGGGCGATCGGCTTTCCGGTAGCGCGCTCCCAGAGCAGGGTCGTCTCGCGCTGGTTGGTGATCCCGATCGCGGCCACGTCGGCCCCGGAGATTGCCGCCTTGGCCAGCGCTTCGCGCATGACGGCCGACTGCGTCGTCCAGATTTCATTGGCGTCGTGCTCGACCCAGCCCGGCTGAGGGAAATGCTGCGCGAACTCCTGCTGCGCAAGCGCCCGGATGCTGCCGGAGCGATCGAAAACGATCGCGCGGGAACTGGTAGTGCCCTGGTCGAGGGCGAGCACGAATGACATGCCAGGCCTTTCTAGAGCCAGGATCGTTGTCTGGTGAGCATCTGCCGCGTAAAATGAGCTTTGCCTGCTCGACGTATTCTATCCGGCGCGCCCTCCACCGCCCACCTGTCCTCAATCATCCATGCCGCTCGCGATTCCGCCGGTCGTCCGCACCCGTCTTCATGCGCGACGGGTCACTTACGAGGGATTCCAGCGCGATGACGGCCTGTTCGACATCGAAGGGCATCTTACCGATGTCAAAGATCAGGACTTCGCTTTGCTGACCGGCCTGCGCACGGCAGGTGAAGCCATTCACGATATGTGGGTCCGGGTAACGATAGCAAGCGATTACGTGATTCGTGCCATCGAGGTCAAGACGGACGCAATGCCCTATCCGGGCGCGTGCGACCAGATCACACCCGCGTATTCGGCGCTCGTCGGCGTCAACCTGCTCCATGGTTTTCGCAAGGCGCTTTACGCTGCGATGGGCGGAGTGCGGGGATGCAGCCATATTACGGAGCTGCTGGCGCAGGCGCCGACCGCGGCGGTACAGACCTTCGCCGGATTGAGGCGCGAGATGCAAGGCGACGAAAAGCCGTTCCAGCTCGACCGCTGCCATGTGCTCGAAACCAGCAGCGACACCGTGCGGCGATACTACGCACGGTGGTACCGCGGCGCGGCGTAGCGACGCGTCACCCGAAGAAATCGCATGAAAATCCACGAGTATCAGGGCAAGGAAATCTTTCGTCGTTTCGAGATGGCGACGCCCCGGGGCATACCTGCGTTCTCGGTGGATGAAGCGGTCAAGGCGGCGGAAACACTCGGCGGGCCGGTCTGGGTCGTCAAGGCGCAGATTCATGCCGGAGGAAGAGGCAAGGGTGGCGGCGTCAAGGTCGCGAAATCCCTGACCGAGGTCCGCGATCTCGCGGGCAAGATCCTCGGCGTGCAGCTCGTCACCCACCAGACCGGGCCGAAGGGGCAAAAGGTGCGGCGGCTGTTGATCGAGGAAGGCGCGGACATCCGCAAGGAGCTCTACGTCGGTATGGTCGTCGACCGCACCACGCAGCGCGTGACTTTGATGGCCAGTTCCGAAGGCGGCATGGACATCGAGGAAGTCGCGGCCAAGTCACCCCAAAAAATTCACAAGGTGTTCATCGATCCGGAAATGGGCTTAAGCGATGGCGATGCCGACGGCGTCGCGCGCAAGATCGGAGTGCCGGACGCAAGCGTGCCGCAAGCGCGAAAGATGCTGCAAGGGCTCTACCGCGCATTCGACGAAACCGACGCGTCGCTGGCCGAGATCAATCCGCTGATCGTGAGCGGCAACGGCAAAGTCATCGCCCTCGACGCCAAGCTCAACTTCGACGCCAATGGATTGTTCCGGCATCCGGACATCGTGGAAATGCGCGATCTCGACGAAGAGGATCCGGCTGAGATCGAGGCGTCCAAGTTCGATCTTTCGTACATTTCGCTCGACGGCGATATCGGCTGCCTGGTCAACGGCGCGGGCCTGGCGATGGCGACGATGGATACGATCAAGCTCTATGGCGGCTCTCCGGCCAACTTTCTCGACGTCGGCGGCGGCGCGACCGCGGAAAAAGTGACCGAAGCGTTCAAGATCATGCTCACGAATCCCGATCTCAAGGCGATCCTCGTCAATATATTCGGCGGCATCATGAAATGCGACACCATCGCCACCGGCATCGTCGCCGCGGCACGCGAAGTCCAGCTCAACGTTCCGCTGGTCGTTCGCATGAAAGGCACCAACGAGGATTTGGGCCGCAAGATACTCGCCGAGTCGGGCCTGCCCATCATCAGCGCCGACAACATGGCTGAGGCGGCGGAGAAGGTTGTCGCCGCGGCGAAGAGCGCGGGCAAGGTTTCGGGATGAGCATTCTGGTCGATAAGAATACCAAGGTCGTCACGCAGGGAATCACCGGCAAGACTGGCCAGTTCCATACGCGTATGTGCCGCGACTATGCGAATGGAAAGCACTGCTTCGTTGCCGGGGTCAATCCCAAAAAGCCGGGCGAGGACTTCGAGGGCATTCCGATCTACGCGACGGTACGCGAAGCCAAGGAAGCGACCGGGGCGACCGTCAGCGTCATCTACGTACCGCCTCCGTTTGCCGCGGCAGCGATCGACGAAGCCGTCGAAGCGGAGCTGGATCTGGTGATTTGCATCACCGAGGGCATTCCGGTCCGGGACATGATTCGCACCCGTTACCGGATGCAGGGCAGGAAGACGCTTCTGCTCGGCCCTAACTGCCCCGGTGTCATCACGCCGGACGAGATCAAGATCGGCATCATGCCTGGCCACATTCATCGCAAGGGGCGCATCGGCGTGATATCGCGATCGGGAACGCTGACCTACGAGGCCGTTGCGCAATTGACCGAGCTCGATTTGGGACAGTCGACGGCAGTGGGCATCGGCGGCGATCCGGTGAACGGGCTCAAGCATCTCGACGTGCTGAAGCTCTTCAACGACGATCCGGAAACGGATGCGGTCATCATGATCGGCGAGATCGGTGGCACCGACGAGGAAGCTGCGGCCGCGTGGGTCAAGGATCACATGAAAAAACCGGTGGTGGGGTTCATTGCCGGCGTCACCGCGCCGCCGGGTAAGCGCATGGGACACGCCGGTGCGATCATTTCCGGCGGCAAGGGAACGGCGCAGGAAAAACTGTCGGTGATGGAAGCGTCCGGCATCAAGGTGACGCGCAACCCGGCGGAAATGGGAAAGCTCCTCAAATCGGTCCTGTCCGGCTAACCGTCGCGCACTTTCGTAAGGCTCAGTAGCATGATGGAACTCGGTACGCCGCAATTCTGGCTTGCGACGCTGCAAATCATCCTCATCAATATCCTGTTGTCGGGGGACAACGCGGTGGTGATCGCACTCGCCTGCCGCAATCTGTCGCGGCGGCAACGCAAGTACGGCATCTTCTGGGGCGTGCTCGGGGCGATCATCCTGCGCATCGTGTTGACTTTTTTCGCGATGAACCTGCTCAGGAACCCCTACCTCAAGCTGATCGGCGGCGCGTTGCTGCTGTGGATCGGCATCAAGCTGATCGCCGAGGGGGAGGGCGGCGAACACGACGTCAAGGCCAGCGACCGGCTGCTTGCCGCCATTTGGACCATCATCGTCGCCGATCTGGTCATGAGCCTCGACAACGTCATGGGCGTCGCCGCGGCCGCCAAGGGCGACGCTCCGCTGATCGTTTTCGGACTGATCGTCAGCATTCCGATCGTGGTGTTCGGAAGCCAGATCGTCATGCGCCTGATCACGCGCTTTCCCATTCTGGTGCTGGCCGGGGGCGGCCTGCTTGGCTATATCGCCGGTGAAATGATGGTCGAGGATCCGGCGGTGGCACCTTGGATTGCCGCGAACGCATCGCAACTTCCCGCGCTCGCGCCGGCCGTGGGCCTTGCGCTCGTGGTCGGGGTGGGGTGGGCTCTTACCCGGCGTCGTCGACCGGCGCAAAAAACCTGATGCATTCCAATCCACAAACCGCCGCGCGCGTCGCGCCGGCCACTCGTTGGCCACTTCATTGCCGTTGCGCGGACGGCTCTCGCCTTGCCGCTCGGCGCAGCGTAAACTCGCCGCCGATGGGCCCAACCGACATCAATTTTTCATCGCTCGGCAGGCTTTGCGCGGGGGCGTACGCACCATGAGCGGGCACGCGCCCCTGGACGTCGCCAGCCTCTCCCATCCCGGGATGGTCCGTACGCACAACGAAGACTCGGTGTTCGTCGACGGCGAATCGGGCCTCGCGGTCCTTGCCGATGGCATGGGCGGATACAGCGCCGGCGAGGTCGCCAGTGGCATCGCGGTCAACGTCATCAGCACCGGCATGCTCGAGGAACTCAGGTCGGGCCGCGAGCTTTCGAGGGTCGACATCAGCAGCGGACTGACGCACGCGGCATTGCTGTTGCAGCAGCAGATCGCGCTCGCCAACAAAGGCATTTACGAGGCGGCGCAGGCGCGCCCCGAATGCGCGGGCATGGGCACGACGCTCGTTGCGACGGTGTTTTTCCAGAACCGGGTCAGCATCGGCCACATCGGCGACTCGCGCTGCTATCGGCTGCGCGTCGACCGATTCGAGCAGCTTACGCACGATCATTCGCTGCTGCAGGAGCAGATCGACAGCGGTATGTTGACGCAGGAGCAGGCCAAGTATTCGCTCAACAAGAACTTGGTCACGCGTGCGCTCGGAATCGAGGCCGTCGTTCCGCCCGACATTTCCGAATATCGGATCGAAGCGGAAGACATCTATGTTTTGTGCTCCGACGGCCTGACCGACATGGTCGACGCCGAGGCGGTGCGCGAGATCGTCGCCACCAAGCGCAGCGATCTCGCCGAAGCCGCGGCGGAGCTGATCGATGTCGCCAATCAAAACGGTGGCCGCGACAATGTTTCGGTCGTGTTGGTTCGGGTGCCGGAGAGCTTTCTGCCGACAGGCGGCTGGCTACAGCGCTGGATCGCCAAGAAACCGACTTAGACGAACGTGTCCGCATCGGGCCCTTTCCGTCATTCGAGGAATCCAGCGACGTCGAGCGCCTAACGGTTGACATCACGACATCAACATATGTATGCTTTGATGCATGAGGACAACCCTGACACTCGAAAAAGATGTGGCCGTGGTGGTCGAGCGACTGCGCAAGACACGCCGGCAGAGCATGAAAGACATCATCAACGAAGCGTTGAGAGAAGGCCTCAAGCATCTTGCCGCCCCTCCTCGCAAGCAAGGTCCATTTCACACCGGCTCGGTGGATCTTGGCCGCTGCCTGTTAGGCAACATCGACAACGTCGCGGAGGTATTGGCAGTTGCAGAGAGCGAATCTTTCGAATGATTCTTCTCGATGCCAACTTGCTTATCTACGCTCGAGTCGAATCATTTCCGCAACATGTGCGGGCACACGCTTGGTTGGACGCCCAATTGAGCGGCAATGGGCCGGTTGCGCTTCCTTGGCCCAGCCTTCTCAGCTTCCTGCGCATTGTCACGAATCCACGAGTATTTGAGCGTCCCGAGCCTATCGCCGAGGCGTGGCGCCAAGTCCGCGCGTGGCTCGCAGCCGACGTGGTTTGGATTCCACAACCGACGGACCGCCATGAAGATGTACTCGGATCGCTTCTCACCAAAGGCGGCGTGCAAGCGAACTTGGTTCCTGACGCTCACTTGGCGGCCCTGGCCATCGAGCACGGCCTGCTGCTTTGCTCAACTGATGGTGATTTCGCACGCTTCGCCGATCTGCGTTGGCATAATCCGCTTCAACAGTAGGATGCCGGGAACGATCATCGGGTGAATGTCGACTATGAGCAAGCTCGTACTGCATCTCGAGGACGGGACGACTATGGAGATCCCGCTCGATCAGGAGCGCATCACCATCGGCCGCCGCGCCGACAACGATGTCTGCCTGTCCAATCTCGCGGTCAGCGGCGAGCATGCGGCGGTGGTCACCATACTCGCCGATTCGTTTCTGGAAGATCTCGGCAGCACCAACGGCACGCTGGTCAACGGCAATCCGATCGTCAAGCATTTCCTCCGCGACCGCGATGAGATCGACGTCGGCCAGCACAAACTCGTGTATTACGCCGACGAAAGCGAGGTCGCTGGCTCCCAGTATGTCGCCCGCGGTATGCGCGCGGCGGCCGGCGATCTCGGCGAGCAGGTCCAGGTTGCCAAGCCCGCGCGTTCCAAGCGAACGGGCGGTGCCGGTCGTTCCCCAAGAAGTGCGGGGTCCGGTACAGACGCCTTGCCAGGCAAGCCACGGGTCGCCAAGAGCACGGCAGCGGTCGAGCCCTCGAATGTGGCCGACGTCCCCCCGGCAGTGCCGATTCCACAACCGCTCAAGCCGTCGGTGAAAATACTTGCCGGGCCCCAGGCAGGTCGCGACATCCCATTGACCAAAGAGCAGACCAGCATCGGCCGCGCCGGCGTCCAGGTCGCGCTCATCAGCCAAGCCGGCGACACTTTCCGCCTCAAGCCGATCGAGGGCGATCGCGCGCCGCTGGTCAACGGTCAACCGGCCGAGGGTGTCGGGGTCGATCTCTCGTCAAGCGACGTGATCGAAATCGCCGGATCGAAGCTCCAGTTCGTGTATGGCGCCTGATTCGCTGTTCCCGACGTCCCGGCCACACACCGATGTCATTCAGGCATGACTGTTGCTCCCACTCTGTGGCGTACATCAACTCGAATTTGGAGATGCACCAGCGCTTTCGGGGACCGGCGGGCAGACTTTGATGCGTCCGGTCACGCGTTCGGGTTTCAAAAACTGGGTGGTTTCCGACTCAGATTGGTGTTGAAGTCGTCACTAAGTGACGTGCGACGTCACCTACGCGCGGCTCGCATGGGTGCCGCAGGTGGATCACGCAAGTGTCGGAAGGCGGTTTCGGCCAAACAAAGGATCGTTTTGCGGCATACCCGACGAATGGTTCTTGCTGGGGAATATACGGATGAATCGGTAAAAGGCAGCAGCGCCGAGGGCCTTGGCACACCAATTGCGTAGGTATGACCAGCATCCCCTCGATGCCAAGGGTATGGGAGTCCTAATCATTAACGGAGACAGCAAATGAAACGTGTACAACAAGGCTTTACCTTGATCGAACTGATGATCGTGG
>JRHI01000406.1_pt1 | contig 47344 bp, 50 predicted proteins | sample 215371 | NCBI WGS metagenome assembly JRHI01 (sample SAMN02929681, study PRJNA255918) | sediment metagenome | biome: cave system; feature: Ice Cave; material: Sediment; isolation source: sediment from deep within a dark volcanic ice cave with no known source of... ... | reverse complement strand
GATCACCCCAGTGGATCGCCCCTGCTGGAGACCGTGCTCGCGCGGGCCGCGGAACGCCGGGCCCTTGGGGCCCCGCTGTTCCGGGTGCTGCGGTCGACCGCGGACGCCGCCGGGCTGGTCGGTGTGGCGGAATTCGCGGCGACGCTCGAACGCGCCCGCGATCTCGGGCGCGGTTCGCTCACCTTGATCCGCGAGGCCCGCGACGAGCATCGCGCCGAGGAGCGGGCGCGGGCCATCGAAGCGGCGTCGCGCGTCGAGGGCCGCCTGATGCTCATCCTGGTCCTCTGTTACCTGCCGGCGTTGCTGCTCCTGGTCGTGATCCCGCTGTTCATCGGCCTTCTCGATGGGCTCTTCGGCGGGTAGCCGCCGTCGGTACACTGTCGACGGACATCACGCGCGCTCCGCGCGCCATGAGGAAGTGACCATGCCGTTCAATCTTGGCGGTGGCGAGCTCGTCTTCATCCTCGTGATCGTGCTCATCGTCTTCGGCGCCGGAAAGCTGCCGGATGTCTTCGGTCAGCTGGGCAAGGGCGTCCGGACCTTCCGCGACGAATCGACCAAATCGGAAGAGGCGGCCCGCGTGGGCGCGGCCCCGACGAGCGCGACCACCGAGTCCGCTGGTACCGCGAGCGTCGCGACCGGCTCCGGCTACTGCTCCAGCTGCGGCAAGCCGCTCGCCGCGGGCGCGAAGTTCTGCGCGAGTTGCGGATCGGCTACGCCGACCAGCTAAGCGAGCGTTCGGCGGAGGCGCGCGCCGGTTGCGCGTGTCCTAAAGTGCACGTTCGTGGTTCCAGACACCGGACAGCGGGTCGTGCTGGTGGTCGAGCCGGAAGCGGCGATCGGTGAGCTCCTCTCTGGCGCGGTGGGGGCCCAGCCCGGGTACCAGGCGATGCTCGTGTCGAACGCCGCGCTCGCGCTCGCCACGATCGAGACGGTGCGGCTCGATCTCGCGATCATCGATCTCGACCTTCCCGGGATGAGCGGCATCGAGCTGGTCGACCGGCTTCGCGCGACCGCGTCCCGAACGCTCCCGGTGCTCGTGCTCAGCGATGGCTCAACGGAGCAGGCCGCGGCGATGCGCGAGCGTCGCATCGCGACGTTCGTCCAAAAGCCGTTCGACGTGGAGACGCTGATCCAGCTGGTGCGCCGGCTCGCGCCGCCGCTTCCGGCGGAGCCGGCCTAGCAGGACGGCCCGTACACTCGCCTCGCTCGTGACCGTCCCGCAGATCGCGTTCGTCGGCCGCCACAACAGCGGGAAGACCACGTTCCTCCTGCGGGTCCTGCCGCTGCTCGCCGCCGGCGGCCTGCGGGTCGGGTATCTCAAGCACGCGAGCGCGGGCTTCGAGATGGACCATCCGGCGAAGGACAGCTACCGCGTCCGCCGGAGCGGCGCGCTCCAGACGATCGTGGCCGGCGACCGGCACGTGGCGGTGATCGACGATGCCGAGGCTCCGACATTCGGATCGGTGATCGAGCGCTACGTGCGATCCGACCTGGATCTGCTGCTCATCGAGGGGTACAAACGCGAGCCGGTGCCGAAGATCGAGATCGCGCGCGCGGCCCTCGGCCGGGAGCTCCTGTGCGCCGACGATCCGCTGCTCGTGGCCACGGTGGCGGACTTCCCGACCGGAGCGGTGGTGCCGGCGTTCGGCCTGGAGGACACCGCGGGCGTCGCGCGACTCATCCGTGAGCGGATCGCGGGGCGATGAGCGTCTCGGCGGCGGTCATGGCCGGGGGACAGAGCCGGCGGATGGGTCGGGACAAGGCCTGGATCGACGTGGACGGCCGGCCCCTCATCCAGCGGGTCATCGACGTGCTGGCCACGGTGGCCGACGAGGTCATCGTGGTCGCGAACGAGCCGCGCTATGCGACGCTGGGCATGCGGGTCGTGGCCGACCGGTTCCCCGGTGGCGGCGCGCTCGGTGGGATCGCGACCGGCGTGGCGGCCGCGTCGCACGACACGGTCCTCATCGCGGCCTGCGACATGCCATTCCTCGACCCGGCGGTGTGGCGCCTGCTTCTCGGTCATGGGGAGGGCGCCGATGTCGTCATCCCGGTCATCGGGGAGAGCCAAGAGACCCTGCACGCGCTCTACACCAAGGCCTGCCTGCCGGCGATGGAGCGGGCGATCGCGGCGGGGCGCCTGCGGGTGATCTCGTTCTTCGATGACGTGCGGGTGCAGCGGCTGGATGCGGCGGTCATCCGCACGGTGGACCCGACGCTACGCTCCTTCACCAACGTGAACACGCCGGAGGAGCTGGCCACCGCGCTCCGGGAGCGAGGCTAGCGGGAGGCGCGCTTCGTGGGGGGCTTCGCCGTCGCCGCGGCGGCCTTGCGCGCGCGCACGGCGTCGTTCCGGCGATGGCGCGCGATGTCGCAGTGGGCCCGGGCCTCCGGCTCGTCCGGATCGTCCTCACGGCAATCGTAGGTGCGGCAATGCTCCGGCCGGGTCTCGTACACCGTGCAGGCAAGGTGCTTGGTGTCGAAGGCCTCGCACTCGATCATCGGCTGTCGGCCGTCCGGCTGCTTCGCCCAGCCGATGAGGTTCACGTCGGTGCCGGCGGCGTGATAGATCGCGCGGATCTGCGCCAGGCGATACCAGCCGTCCTCGTCCTCCATGAATTGATGGCGGCAGCACGGCGCCTCGCAGTTCGTGCAGTCCGGATATTTCAGGGCCGTTGGTGTCGCGGGCACGCTCATCCCCCGGTCGATGTGACGATATGGTGATACCGATGGTACGGGACCGGGGCGGTCTCGCGGGCGACTTCCGGGCGCGGGTGGAGACGTTCGTTCGCGAGCGGTACGCCCTCGACCCGACCGCGGCGACGATCGCGGGCCTCCACGACCACGACGACCGCCTCGCCGATCTCTCCGCCGATGGCTTCTCGGCCCGCGACGCCCACACCGATCGCGCGTTCGCCGCGTTCGGCGCGGTCGACCCGGCCGCGCTCGATCCCGCTGCGCGCACCGACCTGGCCCTCATCCGCGCGGAGCTCGCCGGAGAGCGCGCGCTCCGCGGCTTCGCGCGCTTTCGGCGGCAGCCGTCGCTGTATTCCGACGCGATCATCCGCGGCGCCTATTACGGGCTGTTGCGCGCGGAGGACGATCCGGGAACGCGCCTGCTCGCCCTGGCGGAGCGCCTGGATCAGGCTCCGGCCGTGCTCGAGGCGGCGATCGAGAACCTCGCTGGCGCCCTGACGCCGCCGGTCTACGTCGTCGTGGCCGGCGAGACCGCCACCGCGGGCGCGACGTTCGTGCGCGCGGTGCTGCCGTCGCTCGCGCCGGAGGGCTCCTCGAGCAAGCGCGCGCTCACCGGGGCGGGGAAGCGCGCCGGCGATGCCCTTGACCGCTACGCCGCGTGGCTGCGCGACGACCTCATGCGTCGGGCCCGCGGGTCCTTCGCGATCGGCCGTGACGCCTTCGATGCGCTCCTGCGGGACAAGGAGCTGCTCGGGCACGACGCGGTCTCGCTCAAGCGGTGGGGCGAGGAGCTCTATCGCGAGACCGAGGGGCGGCTGGTCGCCGCGGCCCGTGCCCTCGGTGACGCCGACTGGCGGGCTTCGGTCGCGCGCCTGCGCGAGGACCATCCGCCCGAGGACCAGCTCGTCGCGACCTATCGGAGGGAGATGGAGCGGTCGCGCGCCGCGACCATCGCCGCCGGCATCGTCACCCTTCCCGATGCGGAGGCCCTCGTGGTGGAGGCGATGCCCGATTTCGCGCGACCGACGCTTCCCTACGCCGCCTACGTGCAGCCCGCGCCGTTCGCGGCCGAGCGGCTCGGGCGATTCTGGGTGACGCTCCCCGATCCGGCCGAGCCGGCGTCGATCCGTCGCGAGCGCCTCTTCGGGCATCCGCGCAAGGGCATCCCGGTCATCGCCTGCCATGAGGGCTACCCCGGCCATCACGTCCAGCTCTCGATCGCCGCGGACCATCCGTCGCCCGCGCGCAAGGCGTTCCGCTCGAATGTCCTCATCGAGGGCTGGGGCCTCTACGTCGAGGAGCTCATGACCGAGCTCGGCCATCTCGACGACCCGGAGACGAGGCTCCTGCGGCTCAAGGATCTGCTCTGGCGGGCGGCGCGGGTGATCGTGGATGTTGGTCTCTGCACCGGTGAGCTGAGCTTCGAGCAGGCGGTCGCGTTCCTCGTCGACGGTCCGAAGCTCGAGCGGCCGAACGCGGTCGCCGAGTGCCGCCGCTACACGCTGAACCCGCTCCAGCCGAGCGCCTACGCGCTCGGACGGGCGGCGATCCTCGAGCTGCGCGAGCGCGCCACGGCCGCCGGCCTTGGGCTGCGGGAATTCCACGACCGTCTGCTCGCCGCCGGATCGCTGCCACCGGCGCTTGCGCCGGCTGAGCTCGGCCTGTAGCGCTTCGTTCCGAGCGAGCTCGAGCGGGCTACTCGACCAGCGAAGGAAGGCTGGTCTGCGCCGAACCGCTCGGGGTGTAGTTCACCGTCAGGGCCCCGCTCGACGACAGACTGATCCTGTCGACGACGATCTGCGAGTCGATCGTGCCCGACGATTGCGATTCGATCGAGAGCAGCGCGGTTGGCGCGTACAGCGTGCCATGGATGTTCAGCGAACCATTCGACTGGATCGTGATCGGGTTCGTGCAGGCGGCGTCCTGGTACAGGCCCATCCCGGCGTATTGCGGGCTCTGGGCCGGGGTCATGGATTGGATGTCGATCACCCCGCCCTGTGACGCGATGATGTCCCCGCAGGTCCCCGCGGGGGTCCCCGGATAGCTGCCGTGGGTGTTGAAGATCATCGAACCGCCGCCCGGGATGTTCTTCATCGTGCTCCCGGTGGACGCGTTCTGATTCAGGCCGCCACCCCGTAGCACGAACACCCCGGTGCCGAGGTACACGGTGGGGCAGGTGGCCACCGGCTGGTTGTTCACGATCCCGCCGTTGTAGACGCCCGGCTGGAGCGGCGTTGCGGCGCTGCAGGCCGTTGCGGGGACGCTGAACAGGCTGTTCGAAACGTAGGGCGTCGGCGCCGGCGGCTTGGGGAATCCGGCGAACGGGTCACGCTGCGCCGGCGCGGGCTGCACGATCGGGCCGCTGACGCGGCTGGTCGGGATGATCGCGCCCACCGAATAGACCCCGAGCGGGTCGGTGATGCCGCCGCCGCCGCTCAGGTCGACCGCGGTGCCGGTGCAGTTCGCCTGGATCGCGCCGCCCCTGGACGGCGGGCCCGCGACCTGCGGCACGCTGATACCGCCGGTGCTCGATACGGTGATGCACGGCCCGGCGCCCGAGCGAAGCGCCACGATCGCGAAGGGGCTTTGGAATGGCGCCGACTGCCCGACGGTCCGGACGCGCACTGAATTCAACAGCGCCTGCGCCGGGACGAGCGATGTCTTGACCTGTTGGACGATGATGACCTCGACCGATAGCGGATCATTGAGGTACGGCCCGGACGTGGGCGGCGCGTTCACCGTCACCTGGGGGTAGCCGCCGGGAACGTCGGTGAAGCCATTCAGGGTCGCGTCCGCCCGGGCGGCCGCGATCGCCTGCGCCTGCGTCCCCCCGAGATACAGCTGGGTCGCGCCGGCGAACGCCGCGGCGTCCGCGGCCTCCTGCATCGTTCGCTTCGCCACGAACAGCTGGCCGGCGTCGATGGCCAGCCCGACGGCGAACAGCATCCCCATGAGCGTGATCGCGATGAGGACGACGGCCTGGCCGCCCTGTCCCTCTGCCGACCAGAATCGCCGCAGCGCGCTCATCGCTGGATCACCAGTTGCGATCCGCCGCGGAGGGTGATCGCGAATGCGCCACCAAGGAGGTACTGCGACGGCATGGGAACGAACGGCGCCGTCGCATCGAGGGTGACGCGGCTGTTGCGGTCGTTGTTGCCGTCGGGGTAGTCGAGCACGATCGTGATGCCCCGCACGCCGATCGAGGCCTTCTGTACGACGTCGAGGATCGTCGCATTCGTACAGCTGCTGCATGGGCCGACGGGGGTCGTCGCCGTCGAGCCGTGGACGATCGCGTAGCGGGTGCCTTCACGGGCGGCGTAGGCGAGCGTGTTCTCCTGCCAGACCGCGCGGGCGACATCGAACACGCCGGTGATGATCAGCAGGATGATCGGCAGGATGAGCGCGAACTCGACCAGCGACTGCGCTGCTTCCTCGGTGATGGCGCGGCGCAGACCGGGCATCAATTGAACTGACGGAAGGTCGTGCTGCGGTCGAAGTTCGCGGAGTTCGGGACGAGCGGCCAGGCGACGATGGTGCGGAAGGTGTACTGGACGCGCACGGTGACGTAGCAGGGATTCGTGAGCGTGGTCGGAGGCGTGCAGGCGGTGCCGTCCGCCTTCCGGTCGGGGCTGACGGTGATATTCGCGGCGGTGGCGTTCAGCCCGGGGGTCCGGTTGATCTCCGCCACCGCCTGGGCCTGCGCCCCGGCGACGGTGGGGGTGCGGTTGAGGGCGTAGGATTCCGCGCCCGCCCGCGCGCCGGTCTGGACGGCGAGCTGCATCGCGAAGGCGCGCGCCAGGTCCGCCCCGCCGATCAGGGCGAAGACGAGGATCGGGAGGAGGAGGGCGGTCTCGACCATCGACTGGCCTTCGACCGACCGATCCCAGCGTCGCAGCGAGCCGCTGAGCTGATCCATAGCCCGAAGCCTACCAACCAGGCGGGCGGCCGGGGCCCCATTCGGGCAGGAGAAGGTACTAGTCCGGCTGGTCGAGAGTTCTAGCCGGCGGTGACCGCCTGCCGGCTCGGGCTGAGGACGCCGGAGATGATCGTGAGAGCGGCGCTCACGTCGGCCGTCGTCACGTCCTTGTGGGTGACCATCCGGAGGCGCGGGGAGTTCCCGAGGTACCGCGAGACCCGCAGGCCCTGCTCGGCGCAGGCCCGCTGGAAGTCGCCGGCGTCCATCGTCGCCGGGTCGATCTCGAAGGACACGATGTTGGTGACGACCGCGGCGGCGGCGATGCGCACCGCCCGGATGGCGGCGAGACCGTCGGCGAGGACGCGGGCGTTCCGATTGTCCTCGACCAGCCGCTCGCGCATCGTGTCCAGCGAGACGAGCGCGGCGGCGGCGATCACGCCCGCCTGGCGCATGGCGCCACCGAGGAGCTTGCGGACCTTCCGGGCCCGCGCGATGGTGTCGCGCGGGCCGCAGAGGACCGAGCCGACCGGCGCACCGAGCCCCTTGGAAAAGCAGAACTGGATGGTGTCGACCGGTGCCGCGAGCTCCCGCGCGTCCACTCCGAGCGCGGCCGCGGCGTTGAAGATCCGCGCCCCGTCGAGGTGCACCTTCAGCCCAAGGCGGTGCGCGAGGTCGGCGGCGGCGCGCGTCTGGTCGGCGGTGATGACCGAGCCGCCGCAGTTGTTGTGCGAATTCTCGAGGCAGAGGAGCGCGCTCTTGGGGAACTGCCCGGCCGCCGGACGGATCGCGGCCTCGATGTCGGCAAGCGCGGGCAGGCCATCGCGATTCGGGACGACGCGGCCGTGGAGCCCGCCGAGCACGGTGAAGGCGCCCATCTCGTTCTGGTAGATGTGGGCGAGGTCACCAAGGATGACCTCGTCGCCACGGCCCGCCTGTGACAGCACGCCGCAGAGATTGCCGAGCATCCCGCTGGCCACGTACACCGCGGCCTCCTTGCCCACGACCTCCGCCGAGCGCTCCTCCAGGCGATTCACCGTGGGATCCTCGCCGTACTGATCGTCGCCGACCTCGGCATCGGCCATCGCCTTGCGCATCTGTGGCGTCGGCCTGGTGAAGGTATCGCTGCGGAACTCGAGGATCTTCCCGCTCATCTCCGTAGTATGCGATGGATGGACATGCGGCCGCCGCCGCGGCTGCGGCATCCGGCGGTCTCTCTGTGACGACGATCGCCGTCCTGACCTCCGGTTGGTCGGCCGAGCCGGTGGCGGTTGGCGAGGCCCTCCCGGACGACGAGGTCATCACGGTCGAGCGGGGCGCCTCGCTCGACCCCGTCAGGCACGCCGAGGTGGCGCTCATCCCGCCCGACCCCGCGCGGGCCCGCGCCCTCCTGGTCGCGGCGCCGCGCCTGCGCTGGCTGCACACCATCTCCGCGGGCGTCGATCGGCTCCTCATCCCGGAGATCACCGGTCACCCGGAGCTCGTGCTGACGAACAACACCGGCGCGTACGACGTTCCGATCGCGGAGCACGTCGTAGGGATGCTCTTCGCCGCGAGCAAGCGGACCCGCGAGCATCTGGCGGCGCAGGCCCGCCACGAGTGGCAGCGAAATGTCGAGCACACCGAGCTTCGCGACGCGACGCTGGTGATCCTCGGCCTCGGGAGCATCGGCGGCGAGCTCGCGCGCCTGGCGTCGGGCCTCGGGATGCGGGTCCTCGGCGTCCGCCGCGATCCGTCACGGACGGTGACGGGCGTCGAACGGATCGTTCCCCCCGAGGCCCTCGGCGACCTGGCCGACGCCGCGGACTACCTTGCCGTGACGGCGGCGCTCACGCCGTCGACCCGGGGCCTCGTGTCGGCCGAGGTCATCGCGCGTCTGCGGCCGCACGCCTGGATCGTGAACATCGCGCGCGGGGCGATCATCGATGAGGCGGCACTCATCGCGGCCCTGCGGGCGCGAACGATCGGCGGCGCCGCGCTCGACGTCTTCGCCACCGAGCCGCTCCCGACCGACAGCCCGCTCTGGGAGCTGGACAACGTCATCCTGACGCCGCACGTCTCAGGCTCGTCCCCCCGGGTGCGCGAGCGCTCCCTCGCCCTCGTCGTGGAGAACGTCCGCCGGTTCAAGGCCGGCGAGCCGCTGTTGAACACGGTGGACACGGGAGTGGGATATTGAGGGCCTCCAGGCGCGCCCTCGCGGTACGGACCGGGGGCTTCACCGAGTCGGTCATCCGCGAGATGACCCGTCTGAATGCGGTCCATGACGGCATCAACCTGGCCCAGGGGTTCCCGAACTTCGCCGCGCCCGATGTGGTGAAGGACGCCGCGAAGCGGGCCATCGACGACGACATCAACCAGTACGCGATCACCTGGGGCGCGCCCCGCCTGCGTGCCTCCATCGCGGAGACCTACGGCCGGCTCTACGGGATGGACGTCGATCCGGAGCGGATGCTCACCGTCACCTGCGGCGCGACCGAGGCGATGGTCGCCACGCTGCTCGCGATCGTCGATCCGGGCGACGAGGTCATCGTCCTGGAGCCGTTCTACGAGAATTACGGTCCCGACGCCGCGCTCTGCGGTGCCCGGCCGGTCTATATCCCGCTCCGGCCACCCGACGACACGTTCGATCGCGACGAGCTCCGCGCCGCATTCGGTCCGCGGACCCGGGCGATCATCCTGAACACGCCGAACAATCCGACCGGCCGGGTGCTCACCCGGGCGGAGCTCGAATACGTCGCCGGACTCTGCCAGGAGCACGACGTCATCGCCATCACCGACGAGATCTACGAGCACATCCGCTTTACCGGCGACCACATCCCGATGGCGACGATCGAGGGGATGGCCGGACGCACGGTCACGATCTCGGGCGCGAGCAAGACGTTCTCGGTCACCGGGTGGCGCGTGGGCTGGATCGTGGCGCCGGCCGACCTCACCGCCGGCATCCGGAAGGTCCACGACTTCCTCACCGTCGGGGCGCCGGCTCCGCTGCAGGAAGCGATCGTCGCCGGCCTGGCCCTCGGTCGCCCGTACTACGACGCGCTCTCGGCGGGCTATCGGGAGCGGCGCGATCTGCTGTTGCCGTACCTGGAGCGCGCCGGGTTCGCGCCCCGGGTGCCCGCCGGCGCGTACTACGTGCTCTGCGACATCTCCGGCTTCGGCTTCGACGACGACGATGCGTTCGCCCGCTGGCTGATCGGGGCCGTCGGCGTCGCCGGCGTGCCGGGATCGTCGTTCTATTCGAAGCGCGAGCTCGGCCGGCATCTCATCCGGTTCACCTTCTGCAAGACCGACGATCTGCTGCGCCAGGCGGGAGAGCGTCTCGGCCGTACCGCGGAGCTCGCCGCGCGGCGGTGAGCCGGCCGATCGAGACCGTCGGATCGCGCATCCACTGCGTAGGTACCGGCGCGAAGCCGGGGTGCGTACCATTGGTCCATGACCCGCGGCACCCTGACCCGCGGCCGGCTCGCCGAGCACCCGTTGTGGTCCGGCGCCCTCGACGCACCCGATCTCGGCGGCCGGCTCATCCTGCCGGTCGTGGTGTCCGGCGATGTCGAGGATCGGGAGCGGATCGAAGGTACCGGCGGGCTGGAGCGGCTCTCGGTGACCGAGCTCGTCCGCACCGCCCGCACCGCGTCCGCCGCCGGCCTCGCCGGGCTCCTGTTGTTCGGCGCCACCGATCGCAAGGACGGCCGGGCGGTCATCGCGAGCGAGCGGCAACACATCGTCGTCCGCGCGATCCACGCGGTGAAGCAGGCGCTGCCCGATTTCCCGATCGCGACCGACGTGTGCGTGTGCGCCTACACCGACCATGGCCAGTGCGTGCTCTTCGCCGCCGGCGCCGCCGATGTGAGCGGGACGCTCGAGCGGCTGGGCGAGATCGCGGTCGCGCATGCCGATGCCGGCGCCGATCTTCTCATCCCGTCGGGCATGCTGGACGGCACGGTTGTCGCGGTGCGCGCGGCGCTCGGCCTGTCCCATGAGGCCCTCCCGGTGGCCGCCATGGCCAAGCTCGAAAGCTCGCTCTATGGCATGCATCGCGTGCTCGTGGGCGCGGTCCCCATCGGCGAGCGGGCCGTACCGCTGCTCGCCGCCGACGACCCGCTGGCCCCCCGTGCCCGCGTGCTGCGCGATCTCGCCGCCGGAGCCGATGCGACCGTCGTGAAGCCGGGAGCGGCCGCGCTCGATATCGTCGCCCTGATCGCCGGTGCCACCGATCGACCGGTCATCTCGTTCCACACCGCCGACGAGCACGCGGCGTTCGTCGCGGCCGCCAATGACCTCGACGCGGTCGCGGCCGAGCGCGAGACCCTCGCCGCGGCGCGTCGCGCCGGCGCGGGGCTGGTGATCTCGTACGGCGCGCGAGCCGTCACGGATTGATCAGCGGACCGTTGGCCGAGTCGGGGACTCGTCGGCCGGACCGAACGCCGCGCAAGACCGCCTGCAAGACCCCCTGAAGGAGACCGAGATCGACCGCGTCGCACCCGTGCTCCTGGCGCTCCTGCTCGGGACGCTCGTCGTCGCGAGCTTTGCGCTTGGCTCCACCCACCCGGCCACCGCCGAAGCCTTGGCGTCCCCGGCGGGTAGGTCCAGCGGCGCCCGCGTCGTCGCCGCGGCGCGTGGCGGCTTTGAGACGCTGCGGGAGCCGGCGGCGATCGTCTCGCAGGACGCCGACCTCGCGCTCCCGTCCACGGCCCTGGCGCCGACCCCGGCACCGACTCCCCCCCCGGAGGCACCGGCGTCGCCACCGACTCCGCCGACTGAGGCACCGAGCTCGGCGGCGGCCGTCGCGCTGCCGACCCCCGCCGCCGACCCGGCGCCGGAGGCGGCGGTCGCCACTCCGGCGCCGCGGACGCCGGCGCCGCGCCCGGCGGTCGTCGCGCCGGTCGTCGCGCCGGTCGTCGTGATCGGGAGCTCCGGCGCGGAGTTGCGGATGCTCAGCCTGATGAACGCGTCACGCGCGCGGTCCGGACTTGGCGCCCTCGCGCTCGACGCGGGCGTGTCGGTGACGGCGCGCGCGCACAGCGCCGCCGAGTCACGGGTCGGCTACGTCTATCACGACGGCCCGGATGGCACCGCCCAGCGGCGCGACACCGCGGCCTGCGGCACCGGGTGGTACGGCGAGAACACCGGGAAGGTCTGGAACGGGAACGTCGACGCGCTGCATTGGGAGTTCATGGCCGAGCCGCTCATCCCGATCAACCATCGCACCAACATCGTCGACCCGACCTTCAGGCGTGTCGGCATCGGCGCGGTGCAGGGCTCCGATGCGCTCTACCTCACCATGGTGTTCTGCCGCTAACGCGCCGGCGGGAGCGCGGTGATAGCGTCAGCGCATGGACCACGAACGGATCACCCTGCCGAACGGCGTCCGCGTTCTCATCAGCGAGATGCCGGAAGCCCGCTCGGTCTCGGTGGCGGTGTATGTCGGCGTCGGCTCCCGTTCCGAATCGAAGCTGAACGCCGGCACGAGCCATTTCCTCGAGCACATGGTGTTCAAAGGCACCGCGAACCGTCCGACCGCCTCGGAGATCAGCCAGCAGATCGAGGGCGTCGGCGGCAGCGTGAACGCGTCGACCGATAAGGAGGCCACCGTCTTTTCGGCCTTCGTGCCGGCGCGGCATTACCTGCTGGCCCTCGACATCGTCGCCGATATGGTCCGAGCGCCGCTCCTCCGCGAGTCCGACGTCGATTCGGAGCGCAACGTCATCGTGGAGGAGATCCGGATGTACCGGGACCAGGCCCCGGACCGGGTGCACACGATGATCGACGAGCTCCTCTACCCCGCTCATCCGCTCGGGTGGGAGATCGCCGGCCGCGAGTCGGTCGTCCTTGGCCTCACCGCCGGCGGCCTGCGGGACTTCATGGCCGCGGGCTACGCGCCGTCCCGCATCGTCGTCGCGCTCGCCGGCCGCCTCGACGTGGCCGAGGCGCGCCGTGCCGTCGAAGCCCACTTCGGGGATCTGGGCGCCCGGCCCGCGCTGCCGATGCGGCCGGCGCCGCCCGCCGGTCGCCTCCGTACGAAGGTGCTGGCCAAGCGCGGCGAGCAGGCGCATGTCTGCATCGGCTGGCGCGGCGTGGCCCAGGATCATCCCGACAAATATGCCCTCGACGTGCTCAACGCGGTGCTCGGCGAGGGGATGTCGAGCCGGCTGTTCCTCGAGCTTCGTGAGAAACGCGCGCTCACCTACGACGTGCACAGCTACGACTCGAACTACTCCGACGCGGGGCACCTGGTCATCTACGCCGGGGTGGCCCCGGCCCGCGCGGCCGAGGCGGTGGCCGCCGCGCTCGCCGAGGTGGCGCGCCTGCGCGCCGAGCCGGTCGGGGATGCGGAGCTGTCGCGGATCCGCGACTTCGCGAAGGGTCGTATCGAGCTACGCCTCGAGCACAGCCGTGGCGTGTCGAGCTGGCTGGCCGGACAGGAGCTCTTCCTCGGCCGGGTGCGCACGGTCGACGAGGTCTGCGCGATCATCGACGGCGTCAGCTCGGCCGACATCCAGCGCGTCGCCCGGCTCTACCTCAAGCCCGAGCTCGCGTACCTCGCGGCGGTCGGGCCGCGGGCGACCGTGTCGGGCCTCGCCGCGCCGGGCGCGGARGAAATGACGATGGAGATCGCTTCATGACCGAGTCGAACGTCCAGCGCACCCTCATCATCCTCAAGCCGGATGCGGTCCAGCGCGCGATCGCCGGCGAGCTGCTCGCGCGCTTCGAGAAGCGCGGACTGCGGATCGCGGCATTGCGCCTGCGCCGGGTGGAGCGCGCGCTCGCGGAGAGGCATTACGCGGTGCACGCCGGGAAGTTCTTCTACGACGATCTGGTGCGCACGATCAGCGCCTCACCGGTCATCGCCGCGGTGCTCGAAGGGCCGAACGCGATCGCGGTCGTGCGGTCGATGGTCGGGGCGACCCGCCCGCATGAAGCCGCTCCGGGCACGATCCGAGGCGATTACGCCCTGGTCGGCCTGCGGAACCTCATCCACGCGAGCGATGAGCCGGAGACCGCCGCCGCCGAGATCGCGCTGTGGTTCCCCGAGGACCCCGTCACCTACACCCGCGACGTCGAGCGGTGGATGACCGACGAAGGCGCGCCGAGCTGATCGGCTGAGCCGGGCGCGGCCGCGCCGGTGCCTGGTCAGAGCGGCCGGAGAGCCTTGAGGAACTCGTCGGCGAAGACGCCGATCGGTCGCAGGAACGCGTCGGGGACGATGCCACCGGCGACGAGCCCCAGGAAGATGACCACCCCGATGATCCCCGCGCTCGGACGCGACTCGATGCGCCACGCGTCCGGCGATCCACGGAACAGGGCCACGCCGGCGCGCAGCTGCGCGATGAGGAGGAGCAGCGTCGCGGCGAACAGGGCGGTCCCGGCGAACGGCGACACCGCGTACGCGATGAGCTCGACGAAGAAATGGCCGGGGAACGAGACCAGGGGCGGGGCGCCGATCATCGCGATCCCTCCGGCGATGAACGTGGCCGCGGCGAGCGGAGCGTGCCCGACGTTCGGGCGCTCCGTCCCGGCGTGGCGCTCCAAGGTCGCCGCGGCCAGGAGCTGCTGTGTCGCCGCCGCGCCGGTGACCAGGGCGATGGCGACGCCGCCGATGATCCCGGGGCCGGACAGCGTCGCGATCCCGGCGATGGCGGCCCCGAGATTCGAGATCACGGCATAGACGACGAGGCGCCGCAGATCGTGCGCGCCGCACGCGAGCAGCGCTCCGCCGATCGCGGAGACGATCCCCAGGCCGAGCAACAGCTCCTGCACCCGGCTCACCTGGATGATCGCCGGCAGCAGGCCGCTCGACGCCAGGATCTGGGCGAAGGCGATGAAGGTGAGCGGCACGAGGACACCGAAGTACAGGGCGAGCGCCGCGGCCGGCGCCTCGGACGCGAGGAGCGCGGCGTGGGTGTGGAACGGGATCGCGGCGAGCATGAGCGCGAACGAGATGAATACCAGGACGACCAGGAGCACGATGGTCCGGGTGGGTTGATCCTTTGGCAGGCTCGCCGCGAGCGCCAGCGCGCCCAGCCCGAGACAGCCTCCCAGGATGACGAAGGAAAAGTGGCGAAGGGCCGCCTCCACGCTGCGGTTCCGGTCGATCTGAAAGGTGAACGAGCCGACCGGGATGAGCAGCCCGATGAGCAGGAGGGAGACGGTGAGGAGCGGCGTCGTCAGCACGAGGACGCCGAGGGCGACGGCGCCGATCGCGAGCGCGGTGGGGAAGAAGTTGTAGGCCGGCGCGGTGATCGCCACGTCGATCACCAGGAGGGCGAGGATCGCCAGCAGCGTGATCCCCGCCAAGCGCGCGAGCGGCGAGAGGCGGAGGACGACGGTCAGGATCTCGCCGGTCGCGTCGTTGGACTGCGTGGCGACGATCGCGCCGGCGATGAGGATCGCACCGACCGAGAGGAACGCCACGTACCGCACCTGCTTGCGGATGACGAAGGCGGCGCAGGCCGCAAGGCCAAGGAGCAGGGCCGGCGCGGCGATGGTCATCCCTCGAGGACCGCCCGCTCGTTCAGGATGAGGAACGCGCCCGCGAGGGCGATGACGACCTCCAGCGAGGCGAGCACGAGGGTGAGCCCAAGGCGGGCGTCGGGCGTGAGCCGTACGAGCAGCTGGACCCCGTTGATCATGAGCAGCGCGGCGAGCGAGGACCGTACCGCCGATCGGGCCGTGAGCAGGATCGCGGTCCCGCTGGAGAGCAGCCAGATGGCGGCGACCTCGATGATCACCCCGGATGGGCTGTCGAGAGACCCCGTTGACGCGACCTCCCCACCGATGGTCCCGAACGAGGCATACGCCACCGGCGTGACGATCGCCGCCACGAATGTCGCCGCCCACAGGCGCCAGCCGGGATCCTCGCCGTAGGTCCGGTCGCCCGCGGCGACGAAGAGGATGCCTGCGGCGACGAAACCGGCGCATCCGCTGACGGCGAGCTCCGAGGTCGTCGCGACCGACGCGCCGATGAGCGTTGCGGTGATCATGACCATACCCAATGCGACGGCGACATATCGAAGCTGGCGTGCACCGTTGGCCGCGAGCGTCGTGACGGCGATGATCGCGAGATAGATCACCGTGCCGACCACACGAGCAGGACGACGATGAGCGCCGTGGCGAACCAGACGCCGCCGCGTCGCTCCACGGCGGCGAAGGCGTCCGATGTGCGCGAGGCGACGATGTCGAGACCGCGGAACACCGCCAGGCCCGCCGGGACCGGGTCGGCGATCGTGATCAGGCCGCGCAGACCGGTGGCGAGCGGCGTGAGATCGGGAACGAACGGGCGGATCGACCGAGCGACGACCACGAACAGCGTGGCGACCGCGGTGATCGCGGGAACGAACAAGTCGGCACCGGACACCCCCGGTGCGAACGGACGGCCGATGACCACCGTGACGCCCTCGTAGAGCGGGACGGCCACGAGCAGGGCGAGCAGGATCGAGATGAGGAACGCCACCGCGGCCGCCGCCGCATCGAGCGCGAGCGGTACGGTGGCGAGATCCAGTCTCCGTCCGACGTGGACGAGCACGAGGAGCAGGATCGAGACGGTGGCCGCGATCGCCATGCCCTGCGCGGCCCGGTCGGCCACCGCGAGCGCGCCGATCGCGATCGTGATCAGTCCGCTCACCGAGAGCGTCGCCCCCCCGATGACCGCGAGATAGGCGCGATGTGGCGGCATCCAGAGCGATTCGGCGACCGATCCGAGCGCGTCGGCGATCAGCAGGAACAACCCGCCGGCCACGGCGATGGGGGTCCCGAGGGCGATCGCGATCCAGACCGCGGCCAGGGTCACGTCGTAGCGCACGACCTCCCATTGCTCGGGCAGCGCGAGCGACACCGCCGCGGCATACAGGACCGTCGTGAGGACCGCGATGAGGACGAGGTGCGACCAGTGGAGCGTGGGGTAGGCCACGATCAGCACCGCGAGGATCCCTCCGATCGTCGTCGCGCGGCGGGGCATGGCGCGCCGGCGAATGGCCGCGCGGCCCACCAGGACGGCGATCCCGACGAGAACGGTGAGCCGCACCTCGGTCGCGAGCTGCGGGAGCGCGATCGTCGTCACGTCGATCCGGGTCACCCCGATCAGCCGCAGCAGGACAAGGGTCGCGCCGACCCCCGCCGACATCGTGACGACGCCCCGCAGCGGCTCGCGCTCGGCGGCGCGGGCCTGCGCGCGTTCGTAGCGCCACGGCACGAAGGGATACAGGCCGGCGAAGAGCGCGGCGCCGATCGAGCCCGCGAGGACGACACCGGGCGTCATCGCCGTCGGGAGGATCGAGTCGAACCGGTACGATGCGCCGCCGGCCCGCGACACCAGGAGCGCGGTCAACACGAAGAATTCGATCCCCACCGCCAGGTACGCCGCAACGCGTGTCGTGGCCGGGAGCGGCGCGACCCCGAGGGTCCCGAACACGGTCAACGCGGCGAGGACGCCGATCACGACGCTCGCCGCGATGAGGTCTTCGGTCACCGCGAGGGCGATGAACACCAGGCCGATCGCCAGGAGGGTTCCGGGGAGCAGAGGATGGCGGCGCGCGGCGCGCCGCGCGCCAAAGAGCGCCGCGACGCCGTAGGCGGCGCCGACGGCGACGCCGATCACGGCCACGCCGTCGAAGCGGTAGGACGCCTGGATCGTCGGTCCCCCGGCGGCGGACCACTCCCAGAGCGCGTGGCCGGAGACGCGCGCCGGATCGATGAATGGCGCGAAGAGCAGCGGCGCAAACACGGCCACGGCGCCCGCGACGGCCGCGGCCACCGCGATCCACGGCCGTGCTGGTCCGCGGCGCGCATGGAGCGTCAACAGCAATGCGACGGCGCAGAGACCGGCGGCGGTACAGAGGAGCGGGATCTCGGCCATGACGGTCACGCTGGGGTAAGGTACCCGATGTGGATATGCGCCTCCTGCCACAGCAGCAGATGAAGGTCACACCGAAACAGATCGCGGCGAATTACATCCTGCAGCTGTCATCGATGGACCTCCAGGACGCGATCAATCAGGAGCTCGAGGAGAACCCGGCGCTCGATCTCGACGAGGTCCAGGTCTGCCCGCTCTGCGGCAACCCGTTGACCGGTCGCATCTGCCTCACCTGCTTCGGCACCGGAAAGCTCAGCGGGGCGCAGCAATATCAGGACACCGAGCCGCTCGAGGGCACCAGTCTCATGCAGCGCGACGATGACGACGAGGAGTTCGATCCCATCGTGCGCGCCGAAGCCGAACAGACGCTGGCCGAGTATCTGTCGTGGAACGTGCGGGTGCAGCTGCCGCAGCGCCTTCACCACGTCGCGGAGTACCTCATCGGCAACCTGAACGACAACGGGTATCTCGAAGGCACCGTGGAGGACGCCGCAGCCGCCACCAAGGTGAGCGTCGCCGAGGTCGAGGAGGTCCTTCGCGCGATGCAATCGATCGAGCCGTGGGGTCTCGGTGCCCGAGACACACGCGAGTGCCTCATCATCCAGATGGACCACCTCGCCGAATCCGGCGAGGCCGTACCACCACACGCGAGGGCGGTCGTGAACGACCACTTTCGCGAGCTCGGCGAGCACAAGTTCGGTGATATCGCGCAGGCGCTGCGCATCACACGCGAGGACGTGCAGGCCGCCTGGGACTACATCAAGGACAACCTCAATCCGTTCCCGGCCCATGCGTTCACCGCAGGCCCGGATGGTACGAGCATCGGCGGGCGACAGGTCGCGCTGCGGCCGGACGTCATCATCTTGAAGAACGAGCAGAACGACTTCGACGTCGAGGTCATCGAGTCACGCCGCTTCTCGTTGCGGGTGAACCCGGTCTACCGCCAGCTCGTGGGCCAGCTCCAGGCCGCGCGGGCGGCGGGCCACGACTCCCCGCAGATGGATGACAACGAGCGGCGGCACATCCGCGAGTACGTGACCCGCGCGAAGTTCTTCATCGACAACATCAACCAGCGGCGCCAGACGATGGCCCGGATCACCGAGGTCGTCGTGGACTGCCAGCGGGACTTCCTGGAGAGGGGCGTCCAGAGCCTTCGGCCGCTCACGCGGGCCGAGGTCGGTGAGCGGATCGGGATGCACGAATCGACGGTGAGCCGCGCGACGGCGGGAAAGTTCGTGCTCCTGCCGGCCGGTCAGGTCATCCCGTTCTCGACGTTCTTCACCGCGTCGCTCGGCACCAAGGACGTGATCAAGAACATCATCGAAGCCGAGGACCAGACGCACCCATACTCCGACCAGGAGATCGTCGAGAAGCTACGGAACGACAACGGCATCATCCTCGCGCGCCGGACCGTGGCGAAATACCGCGAAGAGCTGCAGATCCTGCCGGCTCGCCTGCGCAGGCGCGCGTGAGCGCGGATCCGATCGCGGTCGCCCGGCGCTGCTTCGATGACATCATCTGCCGGGGGGACCTTGCCGCCGCGGAAGAGCTGCTCGCCCCCGATGTCCTGTTCACGACGGTGACCGGAGAGGTCCTCCGTGACCGGCGCGCGTTCCAGAACTTCGCCGCGCAGCTGCGTGAGGCCTTCCCGGACATCCGCTTCGAGTTCCAGGAGCAGTTCACCGACGGTGAGCGCGTCTGCATCCGCTTCGTCATGCGCGGCACGTTCCTCAGCACGCTGATGGGTCTGCTGCCAACGGGTGCGGAGTTCGCGGTGACCGGGATCGACACGTTCCGGGTACGGAACGGGAAGGTCGTGGAGATCCATGCCAGCTACGACACGCTGGGCCAGCTACAGCAGCTCGGGGTCGTGAAGCTCTAGACCCGCTTGGAGGCGTTCCCCTTGGCGGGCGCCGGCCCGAGCGCGGACTTGATGTCGTCGAGCGCGGTGGCCTCGATGTGATAGCCGAACGAGGTGCGGCGCACCCCGGCCAGATCCTTGCCACGGAGGGCATCGCGCAGGGCGTGCTCCCGCCAGCCGATCTTCGTGGCGAGCTCGCCGGTGGTCATCCAGTCGCGGTCGGCGCTCTTGGCCTTCTCGCTGGCATCGGCCTTGGGGGCGGACTTGGACGCTTTCTGTGGTGGCATCCGTCCAACGATAGCGGTCCCGGTCGGCTTGCGCCCGCCTCCGGCGTTCGGCTATCATTCGCTTCAGCGCTGCAGCCCCCTCCGTCGGGGCGGGCGCTCTCTTTTTGACCATTTTGTGGAGGGATCGCGCCGTTGGAAGCCTTCGCTACGAACCCGCTCCTCTGGATCGTTCCGATCTCTGGCCTGGTGGCCATCGCAGCCGCCGCGTACTTCGCCTATGACGTCCTGGGCTCCGACACCGGGACCCCCGAGATGCAGGCCGTCGCCGGCGCCATCTACGAAGGTGCCGTGGCCTTCATCAATCGCCAGTACCGGACGATCGCCCTGATGGCCCTTGGCGGGACGGTGGTCATCGCCGCGGTCATCTACTTCTTCGAGACCGCTCCGGGCGTCAGCCCGACCGAGCTCGCGATCAAGACCGGCATCGCCTTCCTCGTCGGCGCGACCTGCTCAATGGCCTCCGGGATCGTCGGGATGTTCGTCGCCGTGAAGTCGAACCTTCGGACCGCGGCCGCCGCGCAGCACAGCGTCGCCGACGCGCTGCGCATCTCGCTCCGCGGTGGGGCCGTCTCCGGCATCCTCGTCGTCGGGCTCTCGCTCATCGGTGTGTTCGTCATGTTCGTCGCCTACGGCGGCTTCGCCCACCCTGAGCAGGCGCCGTTCACGATCGTCGGGTTCGGATTCGGGGCGTCGTTCGTCGCGCTGTTCGCGCAGCTCGGCGGCGGGATCTACACGAAGGCCGCCGACGTCGGGTCCGATCTCGTCGGCAAGGTCGAGGCCGGGATCCCCGAGGACGACCCGCGGAACGCCGGCGTCATCGCCGATCTCGTCGGCGACAATGTCGGTGACTGCGCCGGTCGTGGCGCGGACCTCTTCGAATCCACCGCCGCCGAGAACATCGGCGCGATGATCCTCGGCGTCGCGATCTTCGCGGTCACCGGGAACGTCGCCTGGATCCTCTTCCCGCTCGTCGTGCGTGGCTTCGGCCTCGTCGCCAGCGTCATCGGCATCTTCACCGTCCGCGGGAACGAGACGAAGGATCCGATGAGCTCGCTGAACCTCGGCTACTACATCACCGCGACGCTCTCCGCAGCCGGCATGGCCCTCGTGACCTTCCTCATGCTCAACGAGAAGGGCGGCTGGTACTGGTTCTTCGGCGCCGGCATGGTCGGCATCATCACCAGCGTCGCCTTCGTCTTCATCACCCAGTACTACACCGCCGGCTCGTGGCGCCCGGTGAAGGAGATCGCCGAAGCCTCCAAGACCGGTCCGGCGACGACCATCATCTCCGGCCTTGCGGTCGGATTCGAGACCACGTTCTCCTCGGTCATCACGATCGCCGTCGCGCTCTTCCTGTCGCACTACTTCGGTGAGCGCTGGGGGACCGAGACCGGACTCCCGCACGGCGGCATCTACGGCACCGCCGTCGCGACGATGGGCATGCTCATGAGCGCCGCATTCATCCTCGCGATGGACACCTTCGGCCCGATCACCGACAACGCCGGGGGCGTCGCCTCGATGTCCGGCGCGTCGGTGGAGACCCGCGAGCGCACCGACCGCCTCGACGCGGTCGGGAACACCACGAAGGCCCTCACCAAGGGGTACGCCGTCGCGTCGGCGGCCCTCGCCGCGTTCCTCCTGTTCTCCGCCTACCTGGACAAGGTCGCCCAGATCACCGGAAAGCCGTTCGAGACGGTGAACCTCGCGAAGGTCGACGTCTTCATTGGCGGTCTCATCGGCGCGATGCTCGTCTACTTCTTCTCCTCGCTCGCGATCCGCGCCGTCGGCAAGTCGGCCAGCGCGATCATCGAAGAGGTCCGCCGCCAGTTCCGCGAGGATCCGGGCATCATGGCCGGCACCTCCCGGCCGAACTACGCCCGCGTCGTCGACCTGACGACCCAGTCGGCGCTCCGGAACATGATCCCGCCGGGGGTCATCGCGATCATCACCCCGATCATCGTCGGCGTGCTCCTCAAGGCCGAGGCCGAGGCCGCCCTGCTCATGGTCGGGACGATGGCCGGGGTCATCCTCGCGACCGTCCTGAACAACGGTGGGGGGGCCTGGGACAACGCGAAGAAGTACATCGAGTCCGGGATGCTCAAGGACGACGCCGGGAACGTGCTCGGCAAGGGCACGCTCGCGCATGCGGCCGCGGTCGTCGGAGACACGGTCGGGGACCCGTTCAAGGACACCGCCGGCCCGAGCCTGCACGTGCTCATCAAGCTCCTTGCGACCATCACCCTGGTGCTCGCGCCGCTGTTCGTCTAGAGATCCTGCCTGCGCGACAGCGGCGGCCGGTATGACCGGCCGCCGTTGTCGTTTACCGTCTGCGACTGATGGCACCGGATGGGACCGCAGCGTCGATCGACCTGAACAGCGATCTTGGTGAGGGCGCGGGCACCGAGGCCGCGCTCATGCCGCTCATCAGCAGCGTGAACGTCGCGTGTGGCGCCCACGCGGGCGACCCGGAGACGATGCGCGCGACGGTTGCGCTCGCGCGTGATCACGGCGTCCGGGTGGGGGCGCATCCCGGCTACCGGGACCCCGCCGGCTTCGGCCGCCAAGCGCTGGATCTCCCGCCCGGTGCGCTGGCGGCCGACCTGCGGGCGCAGATTCTCGCCCTCCAGGCGATCGCGGAGCGCGTCGGCATGCGCGTGAGGCACGTGAAGGCCCACGGTGCGCTGTACAACCAGGGGGAGCGCGACGAGGCCATCGCGTCGCTCATCGCTTCCGTCGTCGCCTCGGTCGATCCCGACCTGGCGGTCGTCGCGACTCCCGGATCGGCGATGGCGCGCGCCGCGGCCCGTGCCGGGGTCCCGCTCGTCCGCGAAGGGTTCATCGACCGGGCCTACGAGCCTGACGGGATGCTCCGGTCGCGCGCGCTCCCCGGCGCGATGCTGCTCGATCCGGATCGCGCCGCCCGGCAGGCGCTCGAGTTCATGCAGCGCGGCGGTGTGCGCGCAACGGACGGATCGTTCCTCGCGCTCACGGTGGACACGCTGTGCATCCACGGCGATTCGCCGGGTGCGGTGGAGATCGCTCGCGCGGTCCGGCGCGCGTTCGCGCAGGCCGGGATCGCCGTCCGCGCGGAGCTCTAAAGACGAGCGCGGAGGTGAGCGTACGGCCGTTCGGCGACCGGGCGTTCCTCATCGAGCTGGAGCAGCGCGTGGACCCGGCCATCGTCGCGCGCAGCCGCGCGATCGCTGACGCCTGGGAGGCCCGCGGTCTCGGGCCGGCGGTACCGGCGTACTCCTCGGCGGTCGTCCGGTTCGACCCGGCGCGCACCTCGCACGCCGACGCGTTCGCCGTGGCGGAGTCGATCGCCGTGGAGCGTTCCGTGCCGCCCGAGGTGCCGCCTGGCGCGCTCATCGAGATCCCGGTGCGCTATGACGGACCCGACCTCGCCGAGACCGCGTCGCGGTCCGGCCTGGATGTCGCTGCGCTCGTCGACCTGCATGCAGCCGGTACCTACACCGCCTGGTTCCTCGGTTTCCTCCCCGGCTTCGCGTACCTCGGGCCCCTCGATCCGCGCATCGCCGCGCCGCGGCAAGCGTCGCCACGGCCCCGTGTGCCGGCGGGCGCCGTCGCGGTGGCCGATGGGCAGACCGCGATCTATCCCGCAGAGTCTCCCGGCGGATGGCAGCTCATCGGCTCCACCGACCTCCGGCTGTTCGATCCCMCCGCCGATCCGCCGGCCCGCATCCGGGCCGGGGACCGGGTCCGGTTCGTGCCGCGGTGATCCGGGTCGGAGCGGCGGGCGTTCGTTCGACCGTGCAGGACCGTGGACGGATCGCGGCGCTCCGCAGCGGCGTTCCCCCGGCGGGGCCCGCGGATCCACTCGCGTTCGCCGCGGCCTGCGAGCTGGCTGGGCTCGGTCCTGACGCGGCGGCGATCGAGGTCGTCGGCCTTCCCTTCGCGTTCTGCTGCGATGACCTGCGCATCGTCGCGGTGACCGGCCGCGACGTGCGGGTGCGCACCCGCACCCGCCTTCCGGCCTGGACCGCGATCGTGGTGCGGCCGGGTGAGGAGGTCGTCGTGGAGGGCGCCGCGACCACTCGCTACGCGTACGTCGCGCTGTCTGGCGGCATCACGCTGACGCCGGTGCTCGGATCGCGGGCGACATATCTCCCGGGCGCGATCGGCCCCTGGCCGGCAGCGCTCGCGAGCGGCGATGCGCTGTCGCTGGGCGATGACCGCGCACCGCTCGGGCTGGCCGGCGCGCGGGTCGATCCGCCGGACTACCGCGGGGCCATCCGCGCGGTCCCCGGCCCACACGACGACCGCTTCAGCGCGGAGGCGATCGACGCGCTCTTCGTCGCTCCGTTCACCGTGTCGGCCCAGAGCGATCGCATGGGGGCCCGACTGGCCGGCCGGCATATCGAGAGCGGGGCCGGTGAGCTGCTCGCGTGCGGGATCGTGGCCGGCGCGATCCAGGTCCCGCGTGGAGGCGAGCCGATCGTGCTCCTTGCCGACCATCAGACCACCGGCGGCTACCCGATCGTGGCCACGGTCGTGACCGCGGACCTCGGCCTGGTGGCCCAGCGGGCGCCGGGCGAGCCGCTCCAGCTGGCTCGCGTCACAGCCGCCCCGGGCTGACGTTGGATGGGTGATGGACGAGCGGCTGGTGGCCCTCGGCCTGGCGCTCCCGGTGGCCCAGCCGGCGCCCGTCGTGGTCGCCCGTCCGGGCGCCCTGCTGCGTCGCGCCACCGTGCTTCGCCAGGACGGCCGCGACGTTCCCGCGCTCCTCGAGATCGGGCCGGCCGGCGCGCGCGTGACCGCCGGCGGTGTTCCGCGCACGATCGGCTGGACCGCAATCTCGGACGCGCATGCGGAGCACGGCCGGGCGGTCATCATCACGCCACACCAGCGCTGGGAGTTGGGGCTCGCGGTCGACGGCGTCGTGGAGCCGGCACTGGCGCCGTACCTCGTCGCGGTGATCGCGGAGGGCCGTCGCGGAACGCTCGATCCGATCGGCGGCGCGCTCCATGAGCTCGCGAACGCGTCGGACCGCGTGATCGACGCGTTCGGCGATGCCGACGACCCGATCGTGCCGCTCGCGGTGGGGAGCTTCGCGCTGCTCGCGACGGCGCTCTTCGTGGTCACCATGCCGGTCGCGGTCCAGCTCGCGGCCCGTCGCGCGGTCGCGCCCGGCGCCTTCGCCATCGATCCGCGGATCGCCGCGCTCGATCCGCGGGCGCTGGTCGCGGCGGCCGCGCTCGCGGCCGCGCTCGCCTCCTGGTCCGCGCGGTACGCGCTGGGGACCGCCGCGGCGGCCTGGGCGCGCGGGACGCTGCGCGGCTGGCATCGCAACGCCGCCCCGTTCGAGCGGGTCCTCCGCCTGGCGGTCGCGCGGGCGCTCCTCGCACCCGGTCGCCTTGCGCTGACCGGGGCCGTCGCGCTGATCGTGCTGCTCCCATCGGCCGCCGCGCGCACGACGATCGACGCGACCGGCATCCACCAGCGTTTCGGTCTGCCGCTCATCGGGACGGATCGCGCCTGGCGGGAGGTGGTGGGCGTGGTCCCGGTCGCCGTCGGGATCGGCGAGCGCGCGGAGGGCTTTGCCACGACCCTCGTCCTCGCCGACGGCACCCGGGTCTCGACTCGCGGGAGCGACCTCGCGGGCGGCGGGGAGCGGCAGCTGTTGGAGCATGCCCGCGCCTGGGCCGGGAGCGAGTTGCCGGATTGATCCCGCTCGGGAGCCCGTCGAGAAGAGCGCGACGTATGCTGCCGATCGCAAGATGTCGGCAGTGAAGATCCCCGGGGCCGTCGATCCAGGCCATGAGCTGCTCGCGAGCGCGCTCCAGCGTCTCGATACCGCGGCGAAGGCCATCGGGCTCGATCCCGGAATGCACCGGTTCCTCGCGGCCCCCGAGCGGACGCTCATCGTCTCGGTACCGGTCCAGATGGACGACGGATCGCTCGAGGTCTTCACCGGCTACCGGGTCCAGCACTCGACCGGCCGCGGCCCCGGCAAGGGCGGCATCCGTTTTCACCCCGGGGTGTCGCTCGAGGAGGTCCAGGGCCTGGCGATGCTCATGACCTGGAAATGCGCGGTCCTCGACCTGCCTCTGGGCGGCGCGAAGGGCGGCGTCGCGGTCGACCCCAAGCAGCTGTCGGGGCGCGAGATCCAGCGGCTCACCAAGCGCTACACCGCCGCGATCCTGCCGATCATCGGGCCGGAGCAGGACATCCCCGCGCCGGACGTGAACACCGACGCGCAGACGATGGCCTGGATCGTCGACACGATGACGATGATGACCGGCAAGCATTCCCCCGAGGTCGTGACCGGGAAGCCGGTCGAGCTTGGTGGATCGCGCGGCCGCCACGAGGCCACCGGCCGCGGGGTCGCCTTCGTCACCCTGGAGACGCTTCGCCGCCAGGGGCGGCCGGCCGAAGGCGCGCGGGTCGCGATCCAGGGCTTCGGGAACGTGGGCAGCATCGCGGCGAAGGCGCTCGCCGCCGCCGGCTGCCGCATCGTCGGCCTCTCCGATGTGTCCGGCGGCTACGCCTCCGCCGCCGGCTTCGACATCCCCGCCGCCATCCTGCACGTCCGGCAACACCCGCAGCGGCTGCTCGAGGGCCTCCCCGGCGCGGCGCCGATCTCGAACGCCGAGCTGCTGGCGATGGATGTCGATGTGCTGATCCCCGCGGCGCTCGAGGCGCAGATCACCGCGGACAACGCCGGCGACATTCGCGCGCCGATCATCGTCGAAGGCGCGAACGGTCCGATCTCGGCCGACGCCGACCGGATGCTGAACGACCGTGGCGTGATCATCGCCCCGGACATCCTCGCGAACGCCGGCGGGGTCGTCGTCTCGTACTTCGAGTGGGTCCAGAGCCGCGCCCAGTTCTACTGGGAGCTCGACGAGGTCGAGTCGCGCCTGGAGATCTACATGCGCCGCGCGATCGAGCTCGTGCTCGCCAAGGCCAAGGTCTACGACTGCACGACGCGCGAAGCCGCGTTCATCATCGCCGTGGAGCGGGTCGCCGGCGCGATCGATCTGCGGGGGATCTTCCCGTAGGGTCCGTGCGATCGGTCCGCGGCCTGGCGGCGATGGGGCTCGTGTTCGGCCTCGCGGCCCTGACCGCGGGGTTGCTGCATCCGATCCGGCTCACCGAGTGCGTGCACCGCCGCGACTACGGCGGGTGCAGCTCGTCGAGCGTCCCGTGGGCCGAGGCGGTATCGCGCGTGCCCCTTGAGCTCGTCCTCCCCTTCATCGCGCTGCTGCTCCCGGCGGCCTGTGCGGCCTACGCCCTTCGCGATCCCGGCCGGCTGCGGCCCGCGGCCACGCTCTACGTGATCGTGGCGGCCGGGCTCGCCGCCGGGACGCAGGCCGCGTGGACGCTCCCCGGCGCGCTCGCGATGGTCGGCGCGACGCTGGCCGCTGGGCGCACGGCCCGTCGCGACATCGCCATCGACCTCGGCACTGCCGGCGCGTTCCTCGCGCTGGCGGCCCTGGCCGGGTACGCACTGGGCAACGCCGTTCTTGTCGCGGCGGCGGCCATCGCCGGGGTGACGATCGGGCTCTGGCTGCCGCTTCGACTGCCGGTGGCTCGCTCGGCGGGCGCGGCGATCCTGTCGGTATTCATTCCCTGGTCGATCGCGACCGTCGCCTCGCGGGTCGCCCAGACCGCGGGGATCGTGGACTCGCCCAAGCGCGCGTTGCTGGTCCTGCTTCCGGTGTTCGTTCTCCTCGCCTACATCGGCGCGTCGCTGGCGTCACGGATCGTGCTCCGGCGCCGGTGGGACGAGGCCTTCGCGATCCCGGTGTACGCCGGCGCAGCCTGGCTCGTGGCCGCGGGCGCGATGTTCGCGTCCGGAGCCATTGCATAAATATCCAATCTTGTGCATAATCCCGGGGTGCCCGTGAAGGTCGCGATCGTCGGGGTCACCGGCTACGCCGGCGGCGAGCTCGCGCGCCTGCTGCTGCGCCATCCCGAGGTCCGGCTCGTCGCGGCGGTCGCCCGGAGCCACCAGGGCGAGGCGCTCCGCGCCGTGCAGCCCCACCTGCACGGCGCCCCGGACGCGCTGTGCATCGGCGCAGACCCCGGGGACGCCGAGGTCGTATTCACCGCGCTCCCGGCGGGGGAGGCGGCGAAGCTCGCCCCCGGCTGGCTGGGCGAGGGTCGCCGGATCATCGATATTGGCAGCGACTTTCGGCTGCGGGATCCCCGGGCCTATGAGCGCTGGTACGGCTACACCCATCCCGCGCCCGAGCTCCTCGCGACCGCGGTCTATGGCCTAACCGAATTCGCCCGCGCGGATCTTCCGGCTGCGACGGTTGTGGCGAATCCCGGCTGTTATCCGACCGCCTCGCTCCTCGCGCTCGCGCCGGCGGCACGCGCCGGGCTCATCGGGCCCGACGTCATCGTCGACGCGAAATCCGGGGTCTCCGGCGCCGGGCGGCTCGTCGACGAGGCGTACCTGTACGGCACCATCGACGGCAGCGTGCGCGCGTATGGCGTGCCGCGGCACCGCCACACCCCGGAGATCGCGCAACAGCTGGGCGTCATCGGGGACCGGCCCGCGCCGCGCCTCACCTTCACCCCGCATCTGGTGCCGATGACCCGCGGGCTCATCGCCACCTGCTACGCGCCGCTCGCCGACGGCGTCTCGGCGGCGCAGGTCGCGGAGGCCTATGCCGCGACGTACGCCGGGGAGCGGTTCGTGCGCGTGGTTCCGGCGTTCCCGCCGACGAAGGCGACGCTCGGGAGCAACTGGTGCCTGGTGCACGCGGTGGTCGATGAGGAAAACCGGCGTCTGGTGGCCGTCGGGGTCATCGACAATCTGGTGAAGGGCGCGGCCGGGTCGGCGATCCAGAACCTGAACGTCATGTGCGGCTTCGCCGAGAGCACCGGCCTCGAGGCCCTGCCGCTATGGCCGTGAGCGGCGCGGGTCGCGGCGTCACCTACGCCCGGGGCTTCATCGCCGGAGCCGTCGCCGCCGGAGTGAAGCGCGCCGGCACGACCCGGCTCGATGTCGCGCTCATCGTGAGCGACCGACCCGCGACCGCCGGTGCGGTCTTCACCACGAACCAGGTGATCGCCGCGCCCTGCCTGGTCAGCCGGCGGCATGTCGCGGCGGGCACCCTGCGCGCGATCGTGGCGAACTCCGGGAACGCGAACGCCTGCACCGGCGTTCAGGGCGAGCGTGACGCGGTCGAGATGGCGAAGGCCGCCGCCGCGCGGCTGGGCTGCACTCCGGACGAGATCGCCGTCGCCAGCACCGGCGTGATCGGCATCGCGCTCCCGATGGACCGGATCGCGGCGGCGATCGCCGCGGTGACGCCGACGGTCGCGGGATGGGATGACGCATCGCGGGCGATCATGACCACCGACACCCGTCCGAAGGTCGTCGAGCGCGAGATCGTCCTGGCCGGCCGCCCGGTCCGGATCGGTGGCATCGCGAAAGGCGCCGGGATGATCCACCCGAACATGGCCACGCTGCTCGTCTTCGTCACCACGGACGCGGCGATCGACGCGTTGCGGCTCCAGGACAGCGTGACCTCGGCGGCGCGGCAGAGCTTCAACCTGATCTCGGTCGACGGCGACACCAGCACGAACGACACGCTCCTGGTCCTGGCGAACGGCGCTTCCGGCGTGACCGTGGGGGAGGCGGAGCTTCCCGAGTTCGACGCCGCGCTCGCGGCGGTCTGCCTGGACCTGGCCCGGGCCATCGTGACGGATGGTGAGGGCGTGACGAAGGTGTTCGAAGTGCGGGTGTCGGGCGCCGCGACGGAGGCCGACGCGAGCGTCGCGGCCCGCACGATCACGACATCGAGCCTGGTGAAGACCGCGATCCATGGCGGCGACCCGAACTGGGGCCGCATCCTCGCCGCCGCGGGCCGCTCCGGCGCGCGGGTGGATGCGTCCCGCGCGTCGGTGACGATCGGCGGGATCGCGGTGTTTGCCGCCGGCACGCTCCAGCCGGTCGACGACGCCGCGATCCGGGCGGTGTTCGCCTTGGCCGAGATCGTCATCGAGGTCGACCTCGGTCTCGGCAGCGCGGCCGCGCGGGCCTGGGGGACGGACCTCTCGGCCGAATACGTGAGGATCAATGCCGACTACACGACCTAGCGGCGGAACGCGGCTCGGTCGCGCGGACATCGCGGCGCCGATGGCGCCGAAGATGTCGGACCCACCACGTGTGGAAATCGCGGCCCCGACGGTGTCGGACCCACGGCGCAGCGGCGGCCCCCACTCCCGCGATGGCGCGGCCGTCGTCCTGAAGATCGGCGGCAGCGTCGCCGGTCAGGATGACGGCGCCCTTTCGCTCGTCGTCGCGCTGCACGACGGGGGTCTGCCGCTCGTCGTCGTGCATGGCGGCGGTCCGCTCATCGGCGAGTGGGCGTCGCGGGCGGGCCTCGAGAGCCGCTTCGAGCGCGGGCTGCGTGTCACCGACGCGGCGACGCGTGACGTCGCGGTCGCGGTGCTCGCCGGCGTGGTGAACACCTCGCTCGTCGCTCGCCTCATCGCCAAGGGCGTGCCCGCGGTCGGGCTGTCCGGCGTCGATGGCGGGATGCTGCGCGCCGACCGGGCGCCGGGCCTGGGGGAGGTCGGCCGGATCACGATGGTCGACAGCTCGCTCGTCGACGAGCTCGTCAGCGCCGGGCGGCTTCCGGTCGTGGCACCGGCGGCGATCGCCAGCGATGACGGGGCGGTCCTCAACGTGAACGCCGACAGCGCCGCGGGCGCGCTCGCCGCGGGCCTCGGCGCGCGTCTCCTCGCCTTCGTCACCGACGTTCCCGGGGTCCGTGGCGCCGACGGGAAGGTGATCCCGCGGCTCGACCGAGAGCGGGCCAGAGCGCTCGTCGCTGACGGGACGATCGAGGGCGGCATGCTCCCCAAGGTCGAGGCCTGTCTGGTCGCGGCGGCGGCCGGCTGCCGCGCCGCGATCGTGGCCGCCCGCGATGTCGATGCGATCGAGGCGCTCCTGGGCGGGGGCAGTGCCGGCACGATGTTCGAGCCGCTGACGGTGGGATCGCCGTGAGCGCCGCCCAATGAACGACGTCTTGGGGCGCAAGCAGCACCGTCAGCAGGCCCTCCTGCGACTCGTCGCCGAGCGGCCGCTCCGCACCCAGGGCGAGGTCGCGCGTGCGCTCCGGGCGGCCGGCGTTCCGGCGACGCAGGCGACGGTATCGCGCGACATCGTCGAGCTCGGCCTGGTGAAGGTCGCGCGCGGTGGGGGGCACGCCTACGCGCCGCCGTCCACGGTCACGGCCACGGGCGGCGCCGAGCGGCTCCGGCGGTTCTGCTCGGACTATCCGGTCGAAAGCCGCGTCGCCGGCACGATCGTCGTGCTCCGCACCTCGCCTGGGACGGCGAACGCGCTCGCGATCGCCTTGGACACCACGAGCCTGGATGATCTCGTCGGCACCCTCGCCGGCGACGACACCGTCTTCCTCGCCACGACCACCGTCGGGCGAGCCCGCGCGCTCGCCTCCCGGCTCGCCGGCTACGGCGTCCGGATCACCGTGAAGGGGACATCATGAACCGCGAGCTGAACGGCCAGACCTGCGTCCTGGCGTACTCCGGCGGTCTCGACACCTCCGTCGCGGTCGCCTGGCTGCGCGAGACGTACGGGTTCGAGATCGTGACCTGCACCGGGGATCTCGGCTCGGTGAAGGATCTTCCCGGTGTCCAGCGCAAGGCGCTGCAGAGCGGGGCCCGGAAGGCGATCGTGCAGGACGCCCGGGAGCCGTTCGTCCGCTTCTTCGTCTGGCCCGCGCTCCAGGCCGGCGCCCTCTACGAGGGTCGCTATCCCATGGCGACCGCGCTCGGCCGTCCGTTGCTCGCGAAGCTGCTGGTGGACGCCGCCCGGGCCGAAGGGGCGCGCTACGTCGCCCATGGCTGCACCGGCAAAGGGAACGACCAGGTGCGCTTCGACCTTGCCGTCGGCGCGCTCGCGCCGGAGATGACCGTCATCGCGCCGATGCGCGGTGGCATGAACATGACCCGCGACGAGGAGATCGACTACGCGAAGGCCCGCGGCATCCCGGTCCCGGTGACGAAGAAGAGCCCCTACAGCGTCGATGAGAACCTCTGGGGACGCTCCATCGAGGCGGGGGTGCTCGAGGATCCCTGGGGCGCGCCGCCACGCGACGTCTATCAGTGGACCGTGGATCCCGACGCGGCGCCCGCGCGGGCGCGGGAGCTGGTCATCGCCTTTCGCGAGGGCGTGCCGGTCTCGCTGGACSGGCAGGCGCTGGATGGCGTCACGCTCATTGACAGGCTGAACGCTCTCGCCGGCAGGCACGGCGTCGGCCGGATCGATCAGATCGAGAACCGGCTCGTCGGCATCAAGTCGCGCGAGATCTACGAGGCCCCGGCGGCGGTCGTGCTCCATCAGGCCCACCGGGCGCTCGAGGACATGGTCCTGTCCAAGGAATCCTTGCGGTTCAAGAGCCGGATCGCCGATGAGTACGCCGACCTCGTCTACAACGGCCTGTGGTTCAGCGCGCATCACCAGGACCTCGCGGCGTATGTCCGGAGCACCCAGCGCTTCGTGACCGGGGAGATCCGCATCCGGCTGCATCGCGGCACCGCCACGGTGGTCGGTCGCCGCTCCGAGCATTCGCTCTACTCGATGTCCCTGGCGACCTATGGCAAGGGCGACGCGTTCGATCACAAGGCCGCCGAAGGCTTCATCGGCGTGTTCGGCCTCCCGCTCCGCAACCAATCCCGGACCCAGGCGCTCTGGGGCCCCGACTCCGAGGCGACGCTCCAGATCCCCAGCCGGGTCGTAGAGCGGAAGCCGGCCCGGACCACCGCTGCGCCGGCGAAGCCCGCGACGAAGCGCCGGCCGTGAGCGCCAAGCCGCTGTGGTCCGGGCGTCTGGGGACCGGGCTGGACCCCCGGGTGCGCGCGTTCACCGCGTCCCTCGGGCTCGACCGCGCGATCGCGCGGCACGATGTGCGGGGGAGCATCGCGCATGCGCGGATGCTCGGCCGGCAGGGGATCGTCGCGTCCGAGGACGCCCGGGCGATCGTCGCCGCGCTCACGACGATCGACGGCGAGCTGGCCGCGGGCACGTTCCCGTGGCCGGAAGACGCCGAGGACGTCCACTCGGCGGTCGAGCAGGTCCTCACCGCGCGCATCGGCCCGGTCGCCGGTCGGCTGCACAGCGCCCGCAGCCGCAACGACCAGGTCGCGCTCGACCTGCGGCTGTTCACCCTTGACGCCCTCGATGCGCTCGATGCCGCCCTCCTCGCGGTCGGGCAGATCCTCATCGCGCGGGCCGAGGCGGAGCTCGACACCGTCATGCCGGGCTACACGCACCTCCAGCGGGCGCAGCCGGTGTCGCTCGCGCATCACCTGCTCGCGCATGTCGAGGCCTTCCGCCGCGATCGGGCGCGGGTGGCCGGCGCGCGGGCCCGGACCGCCGTGTCGCCACTCGGCGCGGCCGCGCTCGCCGGGACGCCGCACCCGATCGATCCAACCTCGGTCGCGGAGGAGCTCGGCCTTGCCGCGACCTTCCGGAACAGCATCGACGCGGTCGCCGACCGGGATTTCGTCGCCGAGTTCGCGTTCGTCGCCGCGCTCGTCGCGGTGCACGCGTCGCGCTTCGCCGAGGAGCTCGTGCTCTGGTCGAGCAGCGAATTCGGATTCGCGGCGTTCAGCGACGCCCACGCCACGGGGTCGAGCATCATGCCGCAGAAGAAGAATCCGGACGTCGCCGAGCTCGTGCGCGGCCGGGCCGGCCGCATCATCGGCGATCTCGTGGCGGTCCTCACGACCCTGAAGGGGCTCCCGCTCGCGTACGGTGGCGATCTGCAGGAACAGCGTGTCCCGCTCTACGACGCGGCCTCGGTCGCGCCCGCGCTCGAGGCTCTCGCGCTCGTCGTCGGTGGGGTGTCCTTCGATCGCGCGGCGATGCGGCGCGCGACCGAGCGTGGGATGCTCGCGGCCACCGACCTCGCCGATCACCTGGTCCGGCAGGGCGTCCCGTTCCGCGATGCCCATGAGATCGTCGGCCGCATCGTCCGGGACCGCATCGCGGCGGGCGCGGACCTCGCCGGCCTCACCCTCGCCGACCTGCGTGCCCAGGACCCGCGGTTCGGGGACGATGCCGTCGCCGAGGCGACGATCGCTCGCTCGCTCGCCGCACGCCGCTCGCCCGGAGGTACCGCGCCGGAGCGTGTCCGGGAGGCGCTCGCCGAAGCGAGGTCCGCGTTCGCCGGATGACCGAGCACGTGGCCGTCCGTCCGGCGCGCGCCAGCGATATCGGCGCGATGCTCGCGCTCATCAACGGCTATGCCCGAGAGGACCGGATGCTGCCACGCGACCAGGCCTTCATCGAGCTCCGGCTCGGTGACTTCATGGTGGCCGAGGCGGGATCGCCCTCGATCTTCGCCGGCTGCTGCGCCCTCGCGACGCTGACGCCGGACCTCGGCGAGATCCGGTCGTTGGCGGTGGTGCCACCGGCCGCCGGGCGCGGGGTCGGGCGGGAGCTGGTGGCCGCCTGCGTGGCCGGCGCCCGGGAGCGCGGGCTGCGGCGGGTGTTCGCCCTCACGTTGGTCCCCGAGTTCTTCATCCGGTGCGGCTTCACGCTCACCAGCCTGGCCCGCCTGCCGGAGAAGAGCGCGGAGGAGTGTCCGGTCTGTCCGAAGCGCTTCGCCTGCGACGAGCACGCGATGCTGCTGCACCTCGACGGCTCGGTGCCCGTGCCGCTGGCCGCGGGGGAGCCGGTCGGCTACACCCGGATGCTCCGATCCGCGGCCGCGCGGTGAGCGTATCGCGAACCCCGTCGCCGAGCTCGCATTTCACCCGCACCCTGGTGGCCGCGTTCGACGCGGCGGCGATGTCGGTCTTCGCCTATGTGAATACCGGTGGATCGTTCGGCCGCCTGGAAACCGACGTGCTGCTGTGGGGGTCGGCGGTCGCGGCATCGTTCGCCGCCTTCGTCGTCGCGACGAGCGGACCGGGGATCCTGGCCTGGACGGCGCTCGGGTACATCCTGTTCGCCGGCGTCCTCGTCACCGAACGGCCCGAGCTCCTCCTCATCGCGCTCGCGGTCGCGTTCATGCCGGTCGTCCCGCGCCCGCGCGGGTCGCTCGCGCTCGGCATCGTGGTGGCGGTCGCCGCCGCGTTCGTGTGGCGGGTCGTCATCGCCGCGCTCGTACGCGGCTAACATCGGCGGATGACCCACCGGCCGACGGTGCGCGCCGCGAACGGCATCGTCGCGAGCGGCCATCACCTCGCCACGGCGGCCGGCCTCGCGGCGCTGCAGGACGGCGGGACCGCGGCCGATGCCGCGATCGCGGCGGCCGCGGTCTGTGCCGTCGTGCTGCCGCATCGGACGGCCATCGGCGGCGACGTGTTCGCGCTCGTGTACGACGCCGGCAGGCGTACCGTCACGGCGTACAACGGGTCGGGCGCGGCCCCCGCCGCGGTCGACCGTGAGCGCTACCGGCGCGGGTATCCCGACCGCGGCGCCGACCTCGCGACGGTCCCCGGCGCGGCGGCGGCCTGGAGCGACATCGTCGACGCGCACGGTCGCCTGGGGCTCGACCGCGCGCTCGGGCCGGCCATCGGGTACGCCGAGGATGGATTTCCGGTGAGCGACATGCTCGCCGCGGCCATCGAAGCGGAGCGTGACCGGCTCGGCGCCGACGCCGAGTGCGCCCGGACCTATCTGCCGCGCGGCCGCCGGCCCCGGCCGGGCGAGATCCTGCAGCAGCCCGATCTCGCCGCGACGCTCCGGACGGTCGCGGCCTCGGGGGCCACGGACTTCTACCGCGGGTCGCTCGCGGCCCGGATCGCCGACGGGATCACCGCGCTCGGCGGCTGCCTGAGCGAAGAGGATCTCGGCGCGCACCGGACCGACCGGCGCGATCCCATCGAGACGCGCTACCGGGGCCTGCGGGTCATCGGCCAGCCCCCGGTCACGCAGGGGCACGTGCTCCTCGAAGAGCTCGCGATCGCCGACGGCATCGATCTGCGCAGCATGGGCTGGGGGACCGCCGAGGCGATCCACACCATGGTCGAGATCAAGAAGCTCGCCTTCGCGGACCGTGACGCCCATGCCGGAGATCCGGCGCAGGTCCGGTTCGATCCGTCCGGACTGCTGACCGAGGCCTTCGTGGCGGCTCGCCGGCGAGCGATCGGCGGTCGCGCGAGCGAGCGCGTCGAGGCCCAGGCGCTGCCTGCGGATACCACGTATCTCGCGGTCGTGGACCGGGACGGGAACGCGGTGTCGCTCATCGAGAGCGTGTTCAGCGCCTTCGGCGCGGCGACGATGATCCCGGGGACCGGCATCCTGCTGAACAACCGGCTCTCCGGCTTCTCGCCGGACCCCCGCTCGCCGAACGCGCTCGCGCCGGGGAAACGACCGGTCCATACCCTGAACACGGTCATCGTGCTCGACGGCTCGTCCCTGCGGTACGTCTACGGGACGCCCGGCCGCCAGGCACAGGTGCAGACGAATTTCCAGCTCGCGTCCTCGCTCATCGATCATGAGCTGGACGTGCAGGYGGCGATCGAARCACCGCGCTGGTATCACGAGTCGGGACGGGCCCTCGGGATCGAGAGCCGCTTCCCGGACGGCGTGCGCAAGGCACTGGCCGCGAAGGGGCACGAGCTCGAGCTGCTCGGTGACTGGCATGAGATCACCGGTGGCGCGCAGGCCGTCTGTGTCGACGATAACGGTGTGTTCTCCGGAGGCGCGGATCCGCGCCGCGAGGGCTACGCGGCCGGCTACTGATGCGGAGCCGACCGGCGGCCGCCGCGCGCGCGACGCACCCGCTGCCCCGGCTCGCCGTCGTCCTCTTCACCATCGCCGTCGTCGCCGCCGGGTGTGAGGCGGCCCCGCCGGCCCCGGAGCCGGCCGCGCGCGCCTACGCGGCGGCCTGGAGCAAGGGCGACTACGACGCGATGTGGGCGCTCCTCACCGACGAAAGCCGGCAGCGGGTCGGCGAGGATGGCTTCATCAAGCGGCTGCCCCGGATCGCCCAGGAGATGTCACTGAAGACGCTCGACGTGTCCGTCGGCACCGTGACCCGACCGGCGGGCAAGGACGGAAAGCCCGACCCGGCGCGGGCGCGCGTGCCGCTCGGCCTCACCTTCCACACCCAGCGGGTCGGCGACGTGAAGCGCGACGTCACCCTCGACCTGGTGCTCGCCGGAGAGAAGGAGCGCGCCGGCTGGAAGGTCGTCTGGACCAGCGAGGACATCCTTCCCAAGCTGACGGCCGGGCGGCTCGTGCGGATGACGCGCCTACCGACGAGCCGCGGCCGGATCATCGCCCGCGACGGCACCGAGCTCGCGACGTTCGTGGACGCGACGGTCGTCGGGGTCGTCCCGGGGCAGATCAAGAGCGAGCCCGGGATGCTCGCGAGCCTCTCCGCCGTGCTCGGCCTGAAGCCCGAGGAGATCAAGGCGAAGTACACCCGGTCCTGGGTCCGGCCGGACAGCTTCGTGCCGATCAAGAGCCTGGCCGCCGCGGCGGCGGCCGCGGCACGGCCCCGCCTGGTGGTCATCGAGGGGGTCCAGCTCGAGAACGCGCGCGTGCGGAGCTATCCGACCGGTCTCGCCGCGCAGCTCATCGGCTTCATCGGGGAGGCGAGCGAGGCGGAGGTCGCGGCGCGTGCCGATCGCGGGTTCGCCGCCGGCGACCTCATCGGGAAGAACGGCCTGGAGGCCGCCCTCGACGCCCCGCTCGGCGGCAGCTTCGGCTGGCGCCTGGCGATCGTCGAGGCCGACGAGCGCCCCGTCGAGACGCTCGGCGAGACCGCGCCGGTGCCCGGTCAGGACGCCGTGCTGGCACTCGATCCGGTGCTGCAGCTCGCCGCCGAGAAGGCGCTCGGCGATCAAAAGGGCGCGATCGTGGCCGAGGACCCCTGGTCCGGGGAGATCCAGGCGATCGCGAGCCGGCCGTCGTTCGACCCGAACGTCTTCGTGACCGGCGACAGCGCCGCGATCGCCCGGCTGAACGCCGATCCGAAGAAGCCGATGTTCGACCGCGCCACATTCGGCGAGTACCCGATCGGCTCGTCCTTCAAGCCGATCACCGCGGCCGCCGCGCTGCGCGAGGGGCTGTACCGCTCCGGCGAGCGCGTGGACTGCCCGGCCCGTTGGACCGGCTACGGGCCGCGGTGGGTCCAGTTGAACCATGAGACGAGCGACCTTGGGCCGATCGATCTGCGGACCGCGCTCGCTCGCTCCTGCAACTCGTTCTTCTACACGCTCGGTCAGCGCCTCAACGACAAGGACCCGAACCTGCTGCCGGATACGGCGAAGAGCTTCGGGCTGGGCCGTGCGACGGACATCGACTTCGTGTTCGAGGCCGAGGGCAATGTGCCGAGCAAGGCCGCGCGCGCGGCGAAGGGGCAGGTCTGGAATCCCGGCGACGCGACGAACCTGGCGATCGGACAGGGCGATCTGCTCGCCACGCCGCTCCAGATGGCGAACTACACCGCCGCGCTCGCGAACGACGGGATCGTCTGGAAGCCACGGCTGGTCCTCGAGTTCCGGCAGCGCGACGGGACGAGCGTGAAGAAGCTCGATCCGGTGAAGGCGGGCGCGGCGAAGACCACGCCGACCGATCTGTCGCTCATCCGGGATGGGATGCGCGCGGTCGTCTCCGATCCGAATGGCACCGTCTACTTCAAGTTCCTCGGCTTCCCGACCGCGGTCGCCGGGAAGTCGGGCACCGCCGAGACCTCGTCCGGGAATCCCGACGCCTGGTTCATCGGCTTCGCCCCGTTCGACCGGCCGACGCTTGCGATCGCCACGCTCTTCGAGGAAAAGCCCGGCCTCCTCGGCTCGCAGGATGCCGGTGCGGCCACCCGCCAGGTGCTCGCGGCCCGCTTCGGGGGAACGCCGTAGCCGAACGGCACACCGTGCCTTGCTCGCCGCCGGTCCAGTTGACCACCAAGGAGGAGGTGTGGATCAGCCTCTCGATTCCCTGACTCGCGAAGGCGGCTGACTCTTTTGACTGCGTGGCTCGGAATCCAGGAAAGTCGGCCTAGAACTGCGTCGGTTGCGGGCACCACGGGCGGCGGAATGTAGATCAGCCGTCTTCGACTGTGGGGGTTCGATTCCCTCTCTGCCCACCAGCATCCCCAACAACGACGGGCCGAACAGCCGCTCGGCCATACCGGTCTTCGCCATCGACTGGTAGTCGGCGACCGACGGGAGCGTCTGCTCCACCGTGAGCCTCGTCCTGCCAGCCTGGTCCTCGAAGCGGACGGTCGTCAGGACCACCGGCATGGTCTGCCCGTCCCCGAGCTCCGGCTGCATCGTGAACACCAGCCGCTCGTTCGGCACGACGTCGCGGACCAGGCCTGGTCCCGGGAAGACCTGGCCCTTGAACGGTGGGCCGTCCGGCGCCTTCATGTCGACCCGGAAGGCGCCGCCCGGTCGCGGATCGACCTCACACCGGGTCGCGGTGAAGCCCTCCGGCGGGAACCACTTCGCCAGCTGCTTCGCGTCGGTCCGGGCTTGATACACCAGCTCCCGCGGCGCGTCGAAGATGCGCGTGGTGACGAGCCTTCGCTCCGGGGGGTTCGCGCTCCGTTCAGCGCCCCTGCGGCCGTTCCTCCTGTTGCAGCTCGCGCAGATGCTGGTCGAGGCGATCGGGGCTCTTCTCCCAGAAGACGCTGTAGCGCTCCATCCAGCGCGCCGCCTCCTGCAGAGGCTGAGCTTCGAGCCGCGCCGGGCGCCATTGGGCCTCCCGCCCGCGGGAGATCAAGCCCGCGTTCTCGAGGACCTTGAGGTGCTTGGAGACCGCGGGCAGGGTCATGGCAAAGGGCTTCGCGAGCTCGGTGACCGAGGCCTCGCCGCCCCAGGCTCTCGATCCGGGAAGGGCCGAATGGTTTTCAACGGCCTACCGTCTTAACGAGTGACGGACCAGGAGCAGACGCCCGCGGCCCGCGACCTCGAGGCCGCCCGTCGCGGCGACCGGTCCGCGTTCGCGCGACTGTATGAGGAGTGGTATCCCGCCGTGTATCGCTACGCACGATTCAATTCACGGAGCACCGCGGACGCCGAGGACCTGGCGGCGGAGGCCTTTGCGCGGGCGTTCGCAGCGGTCGGCCGCTTTCGCGGGACCGCGGCCGAGCTCCCGGCGTGGCTGTTCCGGATCGCCCGGAACGCGGCCATCGACCGCGCCCGGCGGACCCACCCCACGACCGAGCTGGTGGAGGCGGAAGGCGGCGATCCGATCCGCCCGATCGCCGATCACCTGGACCTCAGTCGCGCGCTCGCCGCGCTCACCGAGGAGCAGCGCTCGGTCATCCTCCTGCGCTTCGCTTCCGGTCTTTCCATCCGGGAGACCGCGACCGCGGTCGGTCGCGGTGAAAAGGCCGTCGAATCCGTCCAGCATCGCGCCCTCCAGGCGCTCAAGCGCCGGCTGGCCCCGCGATGACGCCGACCCTGCATCGCGCGCTCGACGCCATCGCCCGCGGGGAGACGCCGCCGCGGATCGACCCGGCCGACGCCGCCATCGTCGACCTTGCGCAGCGGCTGGCTGCCGCGGGCCGATCGATCGAGCCGCCGGCAGGGTCGTTCGCGCGTGCCGTGGCGGCGGCGGTGATTCCCGCGCCGCGGCGCTTCTGGATGGCGCCGCTCCTGCGACCGGCCATGGCGATCGCCCTTTCGGTGCTCCTCGCCGCCAGCCTGGGTACCGCGTCATACGCGAGCACGCCCGGCGAGCCGCTCTACCCGGTGCAACGGCGCTTGGACGACCTGTATCTGGGGGTGCCCCGCTCGCCGGCTGACGCGTTCGGCGCCTATCGCGCCGCGGCCGATCGCCGGGTGGCCCAGGCCGCCGGCGCGGCGACCCGGGTCAGGCCCGACGTGCTCCAGAGCGTCCTGGATGATGCGGCTCGGTACCTGCGTGACGCGCTCGCGGCGGCGCAACGCTCGCCGGCCGGGGAGCGGCACCAGCTCTTGCGGTCCCTCGTCGAGACGCAGCGATCCGCGAACGGTCTTCTCGCCGAGGCCGGCGAGCGCGCCGGCGGCGAGCAGCGCGGGCAAATCGGGCGGTTCGAGGAGTCAATGCAGCACGACATCGACGATGTCGAACGCGACCTCGAGCAGGACGACGGTGGCCCAGGCGGCCGCGCGCCCGCGACACCGCCGACCGAGACGATGTCCGGTGGCGGCCGCGCTTCAGGCGGGTCCAGCGGCGGCGCGGCCGGTGACCAAGATGGCGGTGGGACGGCCGGGCCTGGCGATCGGGCTGGTGACCAGCCCGGGAGCAGCGCGAACGGAAGCGAGGCCGAGACCGGCAGCCGGGACCCCGGGAAGGCCGGTGACGCCGGTGACGCCGGGGCTGACGGCGAAAGTACTAGGCAATAGGACTCTTGTCCTGGATATCGAAGATCGCCCGAATGGTTCCGGTCGACCGCCCGTCTTTAAGAGGCGACGGAGTGAAATGACTCCGGTGGAGGTATCCGAATGACGAAGATGCATCGATTCACGGTCCCGTTCCTCTCGGCGGTCCTGCTGCTCGCGGGCACCGCTACCGCGCTGGCGAACGATCCCGTGACCCCGACCACGGCGGACTGCGACGCCAAGGGCGACGTCAAGGGTGATGTCGACTGCGAGCAGACCGGCGASCAGGGCACCGACGAGCARGCCACCGGCGAGAAGGGCGAGAAGGCCGAGACCGGCCAGACCGGCGACCAGGGCCAGCAGGGCGACGACAAGTAGCCCCGATCCCGACATTCCGCGAATGACGCGAAGCCCCCACGCCCCACCCGGGGCCGGGGGCTTCGCTCTTCGGCCGGAGCGGGGGCGGGTTGGCGCGACGGGCGGGTTCTTCCGCCCCGCAGGAGACGTGGCCGTCCCGCGCGCGGGCCGACACCCGGTCTCGGGGCGGTCGGGGACCGGTCGGCGCCGCGATGTCAGAGGTTCATCGGGTGTCATGCGACTGTCATCCCAGCGGCGCAGGCTCACGACCTACGATGCACACCGCCGTGGTCGCCGATCTCGCTCCCATCCTCGTCGTCGATGATGATGCGAAGATCGTCCAGCTCGTCCGGACCTACCTGGAGCGCGAAGGGTTCACGGTCATCACCGCCACCAATGGGCCAGGGGCGCTTGCCGCCTTTCGCGACCGGCAGCCGCGGCTGGTGGTCCTCGACCTCATGCTGCCTGGACTCGACGGCCGGGCGATCACCCGGATCGTGCGCGAGGAGTCCGACACCCCAATCCTGATGATCTCCGCTCGGGGGGAGGCCGTGGACCGCGTCCTCGGGATCGACGACGGCGCCGACGACTACGTGGCGAAGCCGTTCTCTCCCGCGGAGCTGGTCGGCCGGGTGAAGGCGATCCTCCGCCGCTCCGAGCGGCCCGTCGAGCCCGCCCCCGACGGGCCGATCCGATTCCAGGACCTCATCATCGATCCGGCCCGTCACGACGTTCGCCGGGGGAACGAGCGCCTCGCGCTGACCGCCGGCGAGATCCGGCTCCTGGTCGCGCTCATCTCCGCCGATGGCCGGATCCTCAGCCGCGAGGTGTTGCTCGATGCCCTGTACGGGAGCGGCGAGGGCGATGTGATGGAGCGCTCGGTGGATGTGTACATCCGTCGGCTGCGCGAGAAGCTCGGCGACGACGCGGAGCGCCCGCGCTACATCGCGACCGTTCGTGGCGCCGGCTACCGCGCGGCCGCCGCTCGATGAACGGGATCGCCGGCCGCATTGCCGCGGCATCGCTCGCCGTGGCGGTCGCGGTCGCGACGATCCTCGCGCTCGGCGTGTTCGTCTTCTCGGCCAGCGCGTTCGAGCGGCTCATGGTCGAGCACGGATCCACCGTCGGGGACGCGCAGGCGATGTTCGACGAGACCGTCGCCCGGTTCTTCATCGGGGCGCTCGTCGTGGCGGCCGCCGCGAGCGTCGCGCTGTCGATCGTCCTCGCGGGGCGGATCTCCCGGCCGCTGCGGGAGATCGGTACCGCCGCCCGGAGGATCGCCGTTGGCGACCACAACGTTCGCGTGAGCCGGAGCGGGCCGGAGGAGATCGCCTCGCTCGCCGACTCCTTCAACCAGATGGCCATCGAGATCGGCGAGCAGGAGCGGCTTCGCCGGGAATTCATCGCGAATGCCGCGCACGAGCTGCGAACGCCGCTCACGAACCTCCAGGGCTACCTGGAGGCCCTGCGCGATGAGGTCATCGCGCCCGACCGGGCGACCTTCGTGTCCCTGCACGAGGAGGTCGACCGGCTGGTCCGCCTCGCCCGGTCCCTCGACAGCCTCGCGGCCGGCGACCTGGCCACGAGCCCCCCGGACCTCGTCGAGGTCGATCTCGCCGGCGCGATCACGCGGGCGCTCGAGCTGGCCCGTCCCTCGCTCGATCGGCGCTTCATCAACGCCTCGGTCGATGTGCCCGCCGGCCTGCGGGCCCGGGCCCATCCCGATCATCTGGCGCAGGTCCTCGCGAATCTCCTGCAGAACGCGATGCGCTACACCCCGGAGCGCGGCACCGTCACGATCACCGCGGCCCGCCGTCCGGCCGACATCGTGGTGAGCGTCACCAACAGCGGGCAGGGCATCCCGAGCGCCGAGATCCCGCGCCTCTTCGAGCGGTTCTACCGGGTTGAGAAATCCCGCGACGCGGCGCTCGGTGGGGCGGGCATCGGGCTCGCGATCGTCAAGCGGCTCGTCGAGCTCGGCGGGGGACAGGTCGGCGCGGAGTCGGCGGCGGACCGCACCCGGTTCTGGTTCAGCCTGCCGACGTGATGCCGTCGCGGGCGCAGCGGGTCGTCGTCACCGGCGGAGCGGGCTTCGTCGGGTCACACGTCGTCGATGCCTTGATCGCGCGCGGTCACGACGTGACGGTCATCGACAATTTCGCTCCTGCCGTGCATCGGACCCGGCCGGATCATCTCAACCCGGCCGCGCGCTACATCGATGGCGATCTGCAGGATGGCGTGCTGCTCGAGCGGGAGCTCCGGGGTGCCGACGTCGTCGCCCACCAGGCCGCGGTCGTCGGGCTGGGTGCCGGCACCCTCGACGGACCGCTCTTCAGCCGCACGAACGCCCTCGGCACCGCCGAGCTCCTCCGGGCGGCGGTCCGGCGCGCCGTGCCGCGCCTCGTCCTCGCGAGCAGCATGGTCGTGTACGGAGAGGGCGCCTACCGCTGTCCCGGCGACGGACCCCAACGGCCGTCGGCTCGGCGCGGCGCGGACCTCGCCGCGGGCCGGTTCGAGCCCGCCTGCCCCCGCTGCGGCGGCCCGCTCGTCGCGGAGCCGATCACCGAGGACGCGCCGCTCGATCCACGGAGCGTGTACGCGGCGACGAAAGTGCACCAGGAGCACCTCGCCTTCATCGCGATGCGCGAAGGCGGTCCTGCCGTGACGGCCCTCCGGTATCACAACATCTATGGTCCCCGAAGCCCCCGCGACACCCTCTATGCCGGAGTCGCGAGCATCTTCCGCAGCCAGATCGCCTCGGGCGACGCGCCCCGCGTGTTTGAGGACGGTGCGCAGCGGCGCGACTTCGTGCACGTCCGCGACGTCGCGGCCGCGAACCTGCGCGCGATCGAGCGCGAGGCGCCGGCGGTCGGAGCCTTCAACATCGGCAGCGGCACCCCACGGACGATCCACGATCTCGCGCGCGCGCTGAGCGCCGCGCTCGGTGGCCCGGCACCGGTCGTGACCGGCGAATATCGGAGCGCCGATGTCCGACACGTGTTCGCCTCCTCGGACCGGGCTGACCGCGAGCTCGCCCTCGGTCCGCGGATCGCGTTCGCTGAGGGGATCCGCGAGCTCGTGATCTGCCCGTCGCACGCGGCCGGCTGATGACCCGCGCGACCCGCGGCCTCGTGGTCCTTGCCAAGTGGCCGGGGGCCGGCCGGGCGAAACGCCGGCTTGGCGCGGCCATCGGTGCGCGTGAGGCGCGGCGGTTGGCCCACGCCTTCCTGCGTGACACCGCGACCCTGGCGGGCCGCTCCGGTGCCGACACGATCGTCGTCGCCTTCGCCCCACCGTCCGCCCGTGAGCCGATCTCCCGACGATTTCCCGGCGCGACCTTGGCCCCCCAGCCCCGGGGCTCGTTCGGCACGCGGCTGGCGAACGCCCTCGAAGCGGGGCGGGCCGCCGCCGGCGCGGTCGTGCTCATCGGGACGGACTCGCCGACCCTCGGTCCCTGGATCGTCCGGTCCGCGTTCGCCGCTTTGGCCGGCGGCGCGGATTGCGTGCTCGGCCCCTCGCACGATGGCGGCTACTACCTCATCGGCTGCGTGCGTCCGCTCCCGCGAAGCCTCTTCCGCGACATCCCGTGGGGCACCCCGGGGGTATTCGCGCTGACGCGCGATCGTGCCCGCGCAGCGGGTCTCCGGGTCACCGAGCTCCCGGTCTGGTACGACGTGGACGACGCCGACGCGCTCGCGCTGCTGCGCGCCGATCTTCGGGGCCTGCGCCGCGCGCCGGCGACCGCCGCGGTGCTGGCGGGATGAGCGGTGCTCTCGCCGGCGTGACGGTCGTCGTCCCGGCCCGCGACGAGGCGGAAGCGATCGGCACGGTGGTCCGCTCGCTCCGCGCCCTCGGTGCCGCGCGGGTGATCGTCGTCGATGACGCGAGCACCGATCGCACCGCGGCCGAGGCCCGCGCCGCGGGGGCCGAGACGGTGCGCTCCCGCCGCCGCGGATACGGCTGGGCCTGTCATGCCGGCGCCGCCGCCGCCGCCGCCGCGCCGATCGTCGCATTCATCGACGGCGACGGAAGCTTCGTCGCGGAGGACCTCGGATCGCTCGCGCAGCTCATCCGAGCGGGCGCCGATCTCGCGGTCGGCCTGCGCCGTCACGCGGTCGCGATGCCGCTGCATCAGCGGTTCGGGAACGGGCTTACCCTCGCGCTCCTGCGCACCCTCTACGGGCTCGCGATCGCCGACGTCGCGCCGCTTCGCGCGATCCGGGGCGCGTCGCTCGATCGGCTCGAGATGCGCCCCACGCGCTACGCCTGGCTCGTGGAGATGCTCGCGAAAGCCTCCCGACGCCGGCTCCGCATCGTCGCGACGCCCGTGCGCTATGGCCCGCGGGTCGGCGGGGTGAGCAAGGTCTCGGGCTCGCCGCGCGGCAGCCTGCTCGCCGGGATCGACTTCCTTCGTGCGCTGGTCGCATACCGCCGTTGGTGAGACGCCACACCTCGCTCGCGCTCTTCGCCGTCCTCGCCCTCGTGTATCTGCTCGCCGGGACCTGGACGACGCGCCGGGTCGGACCGACCGGCGATGAGCCCTACTACCTCCTGGCCGCGGACTCGCTCCTGCATGGTGAGGGCTTCGCGCTCGATGCACGCTGGGCCGAGATCGCCGCGTCGGGATATGACCCCGGTGATCACCTCGCCGACCTGCCGCGGCAGAGCGCTCCGTCGCTGCGTCGACCGGGACACTTCCCGCTTCACGACCTCGGCCTGTCGGTGATCCTCGCAGCGCCGTTCGCGATCGGCGGCCGCGGCCTCGCCGTCGCCCTCGTCGGCCTGTCGATGGCCGCGGCGGTCGCGCTCGCGCACCGCGCGGCGCGCCGCCTGCTGCCGTCCCGGGCCGCGCTCGGGGGAGCGCTGCTCGGTGGGCTGTCCGTTCCGGCGATCACCTATTCGGGACAGCTCTTCCCCGACAGCGTCATGCCGCTTGCGGTGGCCGCCGGTGTCGCGGCGATCGTCGGCGCCGCGCCACTCTGGGCCGGCGCGCTGGGGATCGCCGCGCTCCCGTTCCTCCACCTGCGCGGCTGGCCGCTCGCGCTCGCGCTGCTCCTCTTGCTGGCGCGGGGCAGAAGCTGGCGCGACCGCGCCCGGCTCTGCGCGCCGCTGGGCGCGGTCGTCCTCGGGGTCTCGCTCGTCGATCTCTCGGCGTACGGGATCGCTGTTCCGCACGCCGGCTTCCTCCTGTTCTTCGCCGGACGCGGCGACACGAGCCTCGCCGACTATTCCGCGACCACGCCCCTCGGGGTCCTCGGACTGTTCGTCGACCGCGCGTTCGGCCTCCTGCCCGCGGCGCCGGTCGCGATCCTCGCGTTCGTCGGCGCCGGGGTCGCCCTCCGCCGCCACTCGATCCTCCCGTTGCTGGCGATCCCCTACCTCCTCCTCGCGAGCGCCGTGGACTGGACCGGCGGCGTGTCGCCGCAGGCGCGCTATCTCGCCCCCCTGGTACCGCTCCTGATCGTGTTCCTCGGTCTTGGCCTCGCGACCCGTCCGGGGCGGCTCCTCGCGCTCCTGCTCGGGCCGCTCACCGCCGTCATGACCGCGGTCTACGTCGTCGTCCCCGGCGTTCGCTACGACAGCCTGGGCCTCCCGCCGTTCTCCGACCGGACGCTCGACCGGGCGATCGGTCTGCACGCGAGCGGCGTCTTCCCGCTGCTCGGCACCGACGGCGCGACCGCTGCGCTGTTGGCGATGTGGACCGTGCTCCTCGTCGTCGCCGGCATCGTTGGTGCGCGCAGCCCCGCTGTCACGCGATTGTCATCGAGTCCGACGACGATCTCCGATGGTGCTTCGCTCTGATCTTCGGCGCGGGACGCTCCTCGGCGCGTCGACGATGGCTGCCGTCGTCGCGCTCATGTTCGCCCTACGGCTCACCTTCGGCCTCGAGGCGCTCCCCGACGTCGCCGCCGACGCGCTCACCCTCATCCTCCCCGGCGGGATCTTCGGCTATCTCATCGACCGGCTGCAGGAATTCGGGCGTCCCTCGCTCATCGTCGGGGTCGCCGTGGGTCTCATCGTCCTCGGCGCCTTCGCCGGCGCCGCGGCCACCGGCACCCTCGCGCGGCTGCGCCGCGCGGTCCGGGTGGGGATCGTCGTCG
>JRHI01000405.1_pt1 | contig 47501 bp, 49 predicted proteins | sample 215371 | NCBI WGS metagenome assembly JRHI01 (sample SAMN02929681, study PRJNA255918) | sediment metagenome | biome: cave system; feature: Ice Cave; material: Sediment; isolation source: sediment from deep within a dark volcanic ice cave with no known source of... ... | reverse complement strand
AGCGTAGTCCGTATCGGTTGTCCAGTTATTTGCTGGACACTACACTAGCGAGATGCAATCGTCGACGCGTCCCATTGGGAGCACACAGACCGGGCACCCTGGGCCGTGGACGAATTCGACGCTGTCGGGTAGCAGTTGTTGAATGCCATAACGAAAAATCGAATGGGTATGCCCGCCGCACACCTCCATGATCTGCAATGGCCGGTCTTTGGCACGCGCGATTCGCGCGACGACTTTCTGGATTTCTCTCTGCAAGACCTTTGCCTTGACCGGGTCGCGGAATTCGTCGACGTATTTCAAGCTACGCTCCTTCCGTCGAGTCCGCCGCGCTCGTCAGCAAGAAGCGTGTGTGTGAGATCCCACAAGATGTGATAGATCGCCACGTGCGTTTCCTGGATACGATGAATGCTTGTGCTCGGCACTACCAGGCAGTGATCGAGGTCGGCGCTCTCCACCATCCTGCCGCCGTCATTGCCAGAAAGACCAATCGTCGTTACGCCCATTTCCTTAGCCTTGCGGAACGCGGCCAGCAGATTCGCTGAGTTGCCGCTCGTGGACACGCCAATCAGGCCGTCGCCCGAACGCGCTTGAGCGATCAACTGCCGCACGAAGACATGGTCGAATCCAACGTCGTTGCCCACCGCAGTCATCATTGCGGCGTCGGTTACCAGATTGACGGCCGGCAGTGCCGGGCGACCCGCGGTGACCGGATGCAGAAACTCGACGGCGATATGCGCCGCGTCGCAGCTCGAGCCGCCATTGCCCATGCAGTAGAGCCTGCCATCCCGGCGATAGACGTCAGCGAGCGCCCGAGCGACGGCAACCACCGCGACCGCATTCTGCTCGAAGAAACTACGCTTGGTATCGACGCTGTCCGCAGCCTTTTGCCGCACTGACTCGAGCAGCGCCAGGTGAAGCTTGTCCGCATCCTGCTTCTCGCCATGCAGGAACGGATAGAGTCCTTGCAACGCAGTGGGTCCGGACATCAGGCCCGCCTTCCGCTGGTTGAATGAAACCACAAACGTGCACAGAGAGTTGGGTCCGCGCGCATGGCGAACTACGCTCGCGCCGACACGCGCATCGCTTCCATCTCTGCCTGCAATTCGCCTATGTCGTTGAGTACCTTTAGCGTTCGCGCGGCCTCGTCCTCGTCGATGCGACTCATCGCAAATCCGACATGAATCAGTACCCAGTCACCCAGACAGGATCGCGCGGGATGGTCTTCGCTTACGATGCAGGTAATGTTGACGGTCCTCTTGACGCCGCCGACGTCGACGACGGCGAGGTTCTTGTCGGGGTCACTTACCTCGACAATCTGTCCCGGAATACCCAAGCACATCATTTTCTCCGATTAAAAGCTTGATTCCCCAGCGTTCTGGCTGCCGCGACCATTGCCTGGCCTACCGACAACCCGGCGTCGTTCGCAGGGATGGTCCGATGGGTCAGAACGCGAAATTCCAATCCTTCGAGTCGCTTGACGACCTGCTCCAGCAGGACGCGATTCTGGAATACGCCGCCCGATAAAGCCACCGTCGTGATGGGTCCGACGCCGCTTCCCGAGCGACGGAGTCTTTCGGCCATTCGAGCGATCACGATGGCCAGACCCTTGTGGAAACGCGCGGCGATCACCGGCACCGCGGTGCCGAGCTTCAGGTCGCCGAGCAGCGCCTGCCACATGGTGAGCGGCTCAACATATGGAAGGCCGCTGGGCTCGAGACACCGAATGGCGAACGGGTAGGCGAGCGCGTGGTCTTCCTCGGCCAGCGTGCGCGGATCGACCAGCGCCTCGAATTCGATCGCCGCCTGCCCCTCATAGTGAGCGCGTTCGCGACACACGCCCGACGCGGCAGCGGCCGCGTCGAAGAGGCGGCCACAGGAGCTCGCAAGCGGGCTATTGACCTCGCGCGCGACCATTCCATCGAGCAGGTTGCGCGGCTTGGCCTGCAGGAAGCGAAACAGTTCCAAGTCCGAATAGTTCATGGCGAAACGTGGCCACCCGATTTCCGCCATCAGATGCGCGTAGGTGTTGCGCCATGGTTCGTGGATAGCCTGTTCGCCCCCGAGCATGGCAACCGGCTTGAACGTGCCGAGCCTTTTGCATTCGCGGTAGTCAGCTAGGAGGAATTCTCCGCCCCAGAGCCTGCCGTCATCGCCGAAGCCAAGTCCATCGAGCGCGATACCGAGGATTGGCGCCGCGTCGAGTGATGTACCGTTCTCCGCCATACAGGCCGCAATGTGCGCGTGATGGTGCTGGACCTGGGTTATCGCAATCGACCTCCGCTCCGCGAATTCCCGGCCAAGCTTCGCAGACAGGTATTCGGGATGTAGATCGACCGCCACGATCCGCGGCTCGTGCTCGAACAGCTGCAGATACTGCTCGACGGTCTCACTGTAGTCCGCGTACGTCAGCGCCTCTTCGAGGTCGCCAATGTGATGGGAGACGATCGCTTGTCTTTCGCGCAACAGGCAAAAAGTGTTCTTGAGCTCCGCTCCCATCGCAAGCACCGGCGGTGTGCCTTCAAATCCCTTCGGCAGCCGCATGGGTACCGGCGCGTATCCGCGGGAGCGCCTCAACACCCTTGGGGCGCCGAGTACGACCCTGGCAACGGAGTCGTCGACACGATGTGCAATATCGCGATCGTGCAACAGGAAATAGTCGGCGATGCCACCAAGCCGATCGCGCGCGTCGGTATTTTCGATACACTGTGGCTCGTCGGAACGATTGCCGCTGGTCAGGACGATGGGCCGTTCCAGCCGACGCAATAAGAGGTGGTGCAGTGGCGTGCTCGGAAGCATGAAGCCGAGCGTTGCAATGCCGGGCGCGACGCTGGTGGCGATTCTCTCGCTTCCGTTCGGTTTCGGATCCATGATCACGATCGGCGCCGCCGGACTCTGCAACAGTGCTTCGTCGGCCTCCGTGACGACGCAGTAGCGACGGATGACTGTCACGTCCCGAGCCATCAGCGCGAAAGGCTTGCGCTCGCGGTGCTTCTGCCGGCGCAGACGCGCGACAGCCGTTTCGTCGCCGCCATCGCAGGCCAACTGAAAGCCGCCCAAGCCCTTGATGGCGACGATGTTCCCCCGCTGCAGCAGAGTGCAAGCGGCGTCTATCGCATCCAATGAGGTGAGCGCATCGATCGCGATCGGCGCGCCGTCCGCACGCTCCAACCATGGCCGCGGGCCGCACGTGTGGCAGGCGATCGGCTGTGCGTGGAAGCGCCGGTCATCGGGATCGTCGTATTCGGCGCGGCACTGCGGGCACATCGCAAACGCACGCATCGTCGTCGCGGCACGGTCGTAAGGAATCGTGTCGATGATCGACAGGCGCGGCCCGCAATGCGTGCAATTGGTAAATGGATAGCGATAGCGACGGGCGAACGGATCGAAGACTTCACGCACACATTCCAGGCACGTCGCCGCATCGGGCACCACTCCAGTGCTGACTCCGCTGATTCTGCTCGCGACAATGCGAAATTCACCATCATGCTGCAAAACTTCCGCTGCCGTTCGCTCGATCGCGTCAATTCGCGCAAGCTGCGGCGCCTCGTGCGACAACGCGCGCACAAAATCATCGACCGCGGCACTCGAGCCACAGGCGTGGATGCTGACGCCCTGACCGTCGTTCGCAACCCATCCGCGCAGTCCGTAGCGATGGGCAAGGCGCCACACGTTGGGACGGAAACCCACACCCTGCACCAAGCCGCGCACACGTATAAGCTCCGCTTTTTCTTGCGCAGACCGGAGGTCGGTGGCGACATTCATGGCGTCAACTGTGCGCCGGTACGCCGATCATGACCCGCTTCGGGCGCACGTCGCCGACAGCGAGCTCGCGTTTATAGCGCCTTGTCCCGTCAAGGCCAGCATGTGTTGCGGACTTCAGCCGAGCCACGGCACCCTCCGGATCGCTAGACGTTTCTTCCTGTAATTTGCTTTTCGCTTCAAGGCTGAGTCTAGGAGGATCACCGCGGACTGTCCAGTAACTCCCGATTCAGCGAATCTCAAGCGGAATGTTGCGTTCGACGCACTGCTGAGTCATGTGCATGAGGGCATCCAGCAATTCGCGGTGATTAGTTGCCATGCCGCTGCGATGCGCAGCGATCAGGTTCAGCTCCTCGAGCAACCGGGGCGCGCTTGCCAGCATCGGTCCGGGATCGACGTCTGCCAAGGGAAGATAGGTGCCACAGTCGCAGTGGCCGAGGAGATGCGGAAAGGCTTGCCCGGCTTTGTCGTCCCAGTGGCGGATGACAACGCCAGGACCACGGTAGGTTTCGATGTCGGCGTGGGCAAGCCGCTGCGCGACCCACAGCTTGAAGCTTTGAAAAACTTCATGGTTGCACGGCGACACCTGATGATCGCCGACGATCAGATATAGCTGACGATCCCGTTCGGACGCCGCGACGAGGTCACGTCCGCCGACAAGAGCGGGGTCCAGCTGCTTGCCCACCCACTCGCGCACCATGCTCACGGCGTTGTCGAGCGACGCCGCAACCCGCTCACTCAGGCCGGTACGGAGATCGTCGAGCTCGGCGGGCTCGCAACCGAGGACCGCGACGCACTGCGGCAGCCGGCCGAGGCGATCGCACAGCGCCAACGCGCGAATCGGCGTAGCGTAATGTGTGTCCGCAAAATAATCGCGCAGCGCATGCGCGTCGAGCCCGGAAAGGTCGGGCAGCACCGGCTCCGACAGGCGCAGGTCACCGGGCGACCCACTGCTCTTGTGGGCGTCGAGGACAAGCACTGCATCATAGCCAGTCATCAATTCCTGCACGATGCTCATGCCGCCGATGCCGGTTTCCATCACCTTGACGTTCGAGGGCCAGTTGTCGTTAGCGAGGCGCCACGCCAACTGGACGCCAAACCCATCGTCGCCATGGAGCACATTGCCGACGCCGACGACGAGTATTTTTCGACGCTGCAATCCCACGAGCTAAAAGCTTGGAAGGTTGGGAGTGAAATCCATGTCCAGCCCGATCAACACGCGCCCATTCGCGTCAAGTTTTACGGGATAGCAGGCGATCTTTTCGCTTCCACCGAGCCGGCTTCCCTGCCGCACATCGTAGTAGCAGCCCGAATGGTTCGGGCAGGTGAGCGTGTAACCATTTATCGACGCCTGACGGAGCGATGCGCCGTCGCGCGCGCAACGCGATTCGAGCGCGAAGAGTTGGTCGTCGCGCCGGCAAACGAGGATTGGATGGTGGTCGACTTCGACCTCCTTCACCGCGCCCGACACTAGCTCGGTGGGTAATTTCGGCACAGGCACCCAATGAGGGAAGCGCGCCGGCGTGGCTGGCGTCACGCGGACCGGCTTGATCGGTATCGTAGGGAACCTGCTCGCCTCGTGACCACCGGGTCCCTGCACTTCGGTCTCCGGCGGCAGCAGATCATAAAGCTCCATCAACGTATGAATGGCCGGGTCCGAAATCACCTTCTCCAGGACTCCTTCCTTGAACAGCCGTACCAGACGATGTAACGCCTCGCGATGAATCGCGTCGATGCTGTCGAGGAGCTCGAATACCCGGTCGCGGACGTCGCCGGCCGGCAGGTTCTCCATTTCCTGAACCAAGCCGTTGACATGGGCAAGGAGCGCGTCCCAATCGTCGTTGGACAAATACCCCAGCAGCGATTGAGGGGGTTCGAGCGCGATGTTGTCGGGAGGCGTGTCGCTGTCGGCCATCGCCGCCTAATTCAATGCAATACGCAGTCGTCGCCACACTTCGAATGATCGTCTCCGTCGCAACAACCGGCGTCGCATTCGCCGTGACTGGACTTTTGGAAATCTGCGAAGCTTTCGGAAAACAGGCGCCCCGCCTGCTTTTTGCCTTCGCCGGTAAGGCGGTAACCCGGTGCCGGCAAACAAACGTGCTCGAGATACCCGAGCTGCGCCAATTGTCCCAGGGCCGCGTCGATCGCGTGCGGTACGCGGTTGAGAAACGGAGCAAGGAGGCCAGGATTGAAAATATCGCCCAGACCCTCGCCCTGGTACCAGTAGCAGATCTGCAGCACTTCTTCCCGGTCGACCAACCGATCCAACGCTCCAGGTTCCAGGTTCGGTTCCGGCGTACTCATTGGTTTCCGTCAGTGGGCTCGCGTCAGGTCGTCCGAGTGCCGGAGAACCAGGCAATCGGTCATGAATTGATTATGACAGACCGCCGCGGTCGGGGTGAGTTGATCCACGGTAAGGGGAAGCGCTTCCGAGAGTCCTTGCGCGCCGTCGAGAGCGGCACGTCGTGTCAACGCAACGATCCGCTCCACGATCTTGTCATTGTCTGGCGTCAACGGCTTTTCGCCAATGATTGCCATCGCTCCGGCTGCGCGATCCACCTCGATCTCGGCAAGGACAAGGTCGCTCAGGGTGCCTTCGCCAAACTGTGCCTCGACGGTGAATAGTTGTTCCGGCCATACGCCAAAATGCGCGCCGATCACCAGCAGATTGTCGAGGCCGATAACGCCGGTTACCGCCTCGAATACCCGACGTTGCACGGCAAGCGGCTCGAGCGCGCCGCCGACCCAACGCCGAACGCTTACCGTGCCCGGCTCCAACCCACGGTCCGTCGCACCCACCAAAACGACGCGGTCGTACGTCACGCCACTCGACTGCAGATCCTGCACGATCGCGATCGGTCCCCAGTTCATTTCACGGATCTCGATCGCCTCGGGCCATGGCGTAGCCTGGAGGCGCGCCATCAACTCCGGCCCGAGCGGATAACCGCGAATGAACTGGTAGTACCCGACAATGCCGATGAGGACGCGCGGCACGGGTTGCCTCGCTCAAATTCCGCAGGCGCAAGTCGTGACTTCGCGCGTAATCACGCGATCGGACCCTTCGACCATCACGTGGGTCGTGCAGGGCATGCACGGATCGAAGCTGCGAATCGCGCGCAGAATATCGATGCCTTTGAAGTCTTTCTCATCCTTGAAGTTGGACTCCACGATGACCGTATTCACGACCGACTGCTCGTAGGCGCCGGCCTCGCCCCACGGCGTCTTCGGGCAGGCATTCACCGTCGACGGCGTGCATATCTGGTAGTTGGCGAGCAGACCATCCTCGATCACACACCAATGCGCGAGAAATCCTCGACCGGCACCCCAGAACCCGACGCCGATGAAGCGACCCTTGGCCGGGATCTCGAACGGCGTGTGCACCCGGGTCTCGCCGCGCTTGCGCAGATCCTGTGCGCGCACCCAGTTCTCCACCGTGACCATCAGGTTGAACGCCACGGCGTAGGCGCGGGCGCGATTGCGCTCGAATGCGTTCCATACCTCGGGCACCTTCCACTCCAGGGTCATCGCCGGCAGCTTGGCACCCTTCGGAACATGCAATTTCAAGCTGTGTCCGGTCGACTCCACATAATCGCTGGGCGGTAATTTCTTCGCCAAGGCCGAAATATAGACGCGCGAGTACGCGCCGGCCTCGAACGTGTGCCTGTCCCACGTCGGCGTTGTGGCCCAGCTGTAGCGTTCCTTCCAGTTCTGCGCGCCCGGTCGCGGAATGGTGCTCTTGTTCCATGGATGGTGCGGGCTCAGCGGCGCTCCCATCGGATCGGTCTTGAACGGGTAGTCGTGCCACTGCTGGTAGTACGAGTGCTCGATGAACTCCTCCAACCCCACGTTGATATCCCGCAATTTTGTCGTCACCAGCTTGCCGTTGACGACCACTCCCGGCGTCGACCAGCGCTTCTCGCCCCACTCGTTGGCGTTGGCGTAGGTCGCGTCGTAATGGTCTTCGTGGTCCCATTGGCCGAAATCAACCATGGTCGCCGGCAGCTCGCCGCAATGCTTGTAGTCCGGGTTGCACGCGTACATGAAGTCGTAGACGTCGTCCCAGATGCCGACGCACTTCTTGCAGTAGTCGAAAAACGGCGTCAGCTTGGTGTAAAACTCGTTGAAGGTCGTCGCGCCCAGCGTCGTGGTGACGCCGCCCGGGATGATCGTCTCCGGGTGCGGGTACTTTCCGCCCAGCAGCACATAGGCCTCGCGGGCGACGCGCGTCATTTCCAGCGCCTCCAGGTACAACCTACCCGTGAGCGGATTCAGATCGGTCATGATCTCGCCGATCGTCTTGTAGCCGTGCAGATTCGTGAATTTCGCCGGGGCGGTGGTTGCCTTTTCCCAGACTTCGGGGTTGGTGTCGCGTACCAGCGCCTCCGAGAAATCGGGGCCCGCCAGGACGAACAGGTGAAGTGGGTTGTCGTACAGATATTCGCAGCTCAAGAGCAGGTTGCGCACCAGGATGCCCATCGGAGGCGGCTTGATGTTGAGCGCCATTTCCAGCGCCAGCGCGGAGCACGTCGCGTGTACGCCGCCGCAGACCCCGCACGCCCGCGAGCTGATGAACGCCGCATCGCGTGGATCGCGGCCACGCAGGATCACTTCGTAGCCGCGGAACAGCGTCGCCATCGAATTCGTATCCAGCACTTTGCGCTGCTTGAGATCTACCGTGCTGTGGAAAGCGAGCGCACCGGCGACCCGGGTCACCGGGTCGAAATCCACGCTGCGCAACTGTCCGTTGTCGTTGGCGATCTTGCGCAGCTTCTTGTCGCGTTCCTCGAGGGACACCGTCGTGTAGGAATAGGGGTTGGCGATGCCGGCAATCAAGTGTGCATTGCCTTGCGCGTCGAATTCAATCGGCAAATTCTTGAAGCACATCGCTTGATTCCTCCTGGGGGACTCTGTCGCGTTGTCAGCTACTTGCCCTGTGCCACCCGGACGATCGCTGCAAGGTCGCCGTTTACCGCCAACAGTCCCTTCAGCAAGCTTACCAGCCCGCCGTTGATGGTCTGCAGGTGTTGACCTAGTGGTTGCGTATTGTCGCGGATCGCCACCAGTCCGCCGGCCAGCCGGGCGAGGCTATTCTTGGCGCGCCACAGCGCGACGATGATGCCGATCAGATAGGCGACCAGCACCAGCACAATCGCGGCCGCTACGCCCAGCGTCAGGTAAAGCAGCAGCGCGGTCATGACGGTTTCCCGGCGGCCGCGCGTTGCGACAGGACGGCGGCGATGGTGCCCGTGTGCTCTTTGATGGCGCCGGCGGTCGCCACCATTGCGCCGGCCACGCCGATCGTTTCCTTCAACGCGGGAATCGAGCTGGTATTGCCGGCGATCCCGACCCCAGCCACGAGCATTTCCGCAAGGTAGCGGCGGATCGCCAGCGCCGCCGTGAGCGTCCGGTGCAACAGCGCGATGGCCAGCGGCACGATCACCACGATAACGACCACCAGCACCGTCCACCAGATCGCATAGACCGCGGTCGGCAAGGTTGCGCTCGATTCCATATCACGCCCCCTGTTTGGTGACTGCCGCGATCGTGCCGACGAGGTGCGTGTCCACGGCTGCAAGGCCGCCCGCAATCTGTGTCAGCCCGGCGTTCAGCTTCGTCACTTGAGGTGTCAGATGGCTGGTCTCTTTTTCGATGGCGCGAAGTCCCAGCCGCAGCTTGGCGAGAAAGCTCGTCGGCTTGCCGCCGACCGATTCCAGCGCGCTGCTGATGTGAACGAGCGCGGTCGCCAGCACGACAAAAAATACCAGCACCAGCACGGCGGTCAACACGGTAAGAAGAATCATCGCCATGCGCTCCTTAGTGGCGCAGCATGCACTGCGGGCAGCCGGGACAACCGTTGGCGTGCGCCTCGATGGCCGCTGTCCCTGCGTTGATGTTAAGCGCGGTGGCGAGAATTTCGCCGGCGACCGCGTTGGTCCTGTAAAGCGCCGGAATGTGTACCGTGTTGTTCGCTACCCGCTGCCCTACCTCCCAAATGCGGGATACAACGCCGTTGATCGTCATCGCCGTATGGTGGATCAGCCAAAGCAGCAGCGCCACGACCAGGCTGACCGTCAGGCCAAGCGCCAGCGAGGTCCACCACACTACCTGCATTGCATGTTCCGGAGTATCCATCGTTCGAAACTCCCTTAGCGCCTGTTCACGCTGCCCGCGACCGGTCGGCATTGGTCAAGGCGCCGACGATCGCGCCGGCGTTACCTTCGATCGCCTTGGCGCCAGCCAACAGGTCCTTGGCCACTCGGTTGGTTGCATTGAGCTGCCAAATGGGCTTCGTGTTCTGTTCAATTTCTTCGACGACCGTGAGCGCCGTAGCTGCGAGGCTCGCGATACGCCGCGCGAGCAGAATAATGATGATCAGCAATGCTGCGGCGGCGAGCACGATCACGCCGCCGATGACGAGCCAGACGTACCACCATTGATAGATTTCCTGAGCACTCATCAGACGACTCCCGCGATTGCCGATATCGCCGCCGCGCTGCGCCCATGGAGAGGGCAAATACCACCGCGAGGCGGCGCAACATTGCTCATACACTCGCCTCGTGCTCGATTTTTCGAGCGCTTTCGCCGACGAACGAATGCGCTTCCGCCTGCAGTTGCTGCTGTCGGCTCGACGCGGGCGAGTATGGGCCCGTGTATTGCAACTTGCGGTAGAAATAATTTGCGGCTTTGAACAGCGGACCCGGCGGGTCGACGTGTCCCCACCCGCTAGGAATGTGGCCCGTTTTGTTCCATCGGCCGGTGAGATTGCTTTTGCGTTGGGTAATGCGTCGCAACGGGCGGATGAAGCTTCCGACCATACGACTCACTGTGGAGGATAGCGTCTTGCCTGGCGGTGCCTTGTAGAACGGCGCAAAGGCGTCGGGAAAGCCCGGCATGGTGCATCCGATGCAGATGCCGCCGGTGTTCATGCACCCGCCCATACTGCCTATGGCCCCTCGCGACACCATATTGCATTGGACCACTGGGCCCCAACAGCCGAGCTCGACCAGGCACTGCGGATCGCCGTATTCCTTCGCAAACGTCCCCTCTTCGTAGTAGCCGCCGCGCACGCATCCGCGATGAACCGTTGCGGTGAACATCCACGCCGGCCGGCCGAGCTCGTCGAACGCCGGCAAGGGTCCGACGCCTGCCAGGAACATCAACACCACCGCCACCGTCTCGGTGAAGTTGTCCCCGATCGGCGAACAGCCGGGGATGTTGATGACCGGAAGGCCGAGCGCGCTCAAATAATTCTCGCCCAGATAGTCCATGACAGCCATCGATCCGGTAACGTTGCCCGCCGCAGCCGGTACACCACCCCAGGTAGCGCAGGTGCCGATTGCGAAGACCGCAGCCGCGCCGGGCGCCAGGTCGCGCAGCCAGTGCGCAGTGGGAATCGGCTGAGGGCTCCCGTCAGCGGAGATATTCGCGCCCATGCCCGACCAGTAGCCTCCGTGCGCCCCGGCGATCCTCTCGTCGGCGACCGATCCCTCGTAGATGACGACGTAGGGCGCGCCGAGCTTGCCTTCCTTGGCGAGCCGATAGGGGCCGATGAACGCTTCGCCCGCCTCGACGGCGAGCACCGGATGATGCAGGATGACCTTGGGCAGACCGGGAATACCGCCGTTCACGAGCTGCTCGACAGAAGGGCTGGTGGCGCCCACGGCAGCAATCGAGCATCCGTCGCAGCTCATCCCCGCAAGCCAGAAAGCATGGACCTCCGTGATCAAGCCGGGCTTGAGTCCGAATGCCGGCGTATGAGCGTTGGTGAGCGCTGACGGAATTGTTTCAGCCATAAGGCCATCCTTCTGGTGGACCGACTACCATTTTTGCGCGCTAATCATGAAAATGCGCTGCCGGTGCGTCATTCGACCTCAATCCGCGCTGAGTTGATGGTAAGCGCCGCAAGATCGGTATAGACCTTCCCCTTGGGACAAGGTCAAGCCCTACCGGCGCGAGCGGGATTTCCCGGCCTTTTTCGGACTCTTTGGCGCTTCGGCGCAGGTGCAAGCGCGAAGCATGGCATCACAGATGCAATCCGGCGGACGATTCCGCGGCGTGGATAGCAGCGCTTCGTGACGTGCTGCCAGGTCGTCGCAGCGACCTTGAAGAACTCCAAGCTGCAGGAACATCTCGCGGAGCTTCTCGTCCATCAGCACCAGCAGCCGTTGCCTCGTGGTCATTTTGCCGTCGCTACGCAAGAGTTCCTGCAGCTCGTCGATCGATAGCTCGAGTCGACGCAGCCCAATCACCAGGCGCGCCCGGTCCATTGCCGCACGATCATAGAGACGATAACCGGAATCGCTGCGCGCGGCGGGGCGAAGCAGACCGATGCGTTCGTAAAACCGCAACGTTTTGGTCGTTGTACCCAGCGCCGCGGCCAGTTGACCGATGCGCAGCCCATTTTGTGTCATGGCCGTGCGGCTTCGATGCGCTCCGATCAAGCGAAGTTAATGCTAGCACGGCGATGGCACACCGGCGCGGCGCCGCTCGCATTGGCTCCACGCACCGCTGACAGCCGAACAGCCGCACCCACGAGCGACGAATGAGCATCTAGCGGAAGGTGCGCGTTGTCTCCGGTGTGCCAGATCGGCCTATGTCAAAGGGGAATGACGAAGGCTCCTTGCACGGTCAACGGAGCCTTCGGCGATACGCCGACGGTAACCGGTGTACCGAAGGTGAAGGCGGTCTCTTCGAAGCGACGATCCGGATAGACGATAAAGCCCAGGTACGCTGCGAATCCCTTCCAGTTCGCGTTCGCGTAAGAAACGCGCGCGTCAATCCGGGAAAAGGTCTTCGTTTTGAGCGTGTCCAGCGTATTCAGTGGACGCGGCCCTTCCCATACCTGTGCGCCGGACAGCGTAATCATCTGGCCGGCCGCGGTGCCGGTAAGTGGCAACGTGAGGTCAAAGCCGTATTTGACGAGAAACTCGGGAACGTCCGGTATGCTCGATCCGCCGGCGCGGTTTACCAGCTCTCCATGCACCCTGCTGTAATTGGCGTAGAGCGACAGCGCTCGGTCGCCGTCTCTGTAAACGCGCGCGCGCGCCTCGACATCGAACCCGTTCCTGCGTGATGGTCCCAACGCGATGGGCATTACGGGTGGGGGCCGGTTGAGAATTTCGTTGGTGAAGGTGGTGCGATAGGTATCGGCCATAAAGTGCCACACGCCATCGGCAGAGTCGTACTGAACACCGATCTCACGCGTGGTGAGCTTTGACGCATCCAGGTTCGGATTGGCAGACAGCTGTCCGCCGACGGCGCTCGGCGGGAGAAAGCCCTGCCCGAAGTTCGCAAAGAAATCGACTCCTGCAATGGGCGAAACCACGAGTCCAGCCTTCGGCTGCGTGACGCCCAGGTTGGGGGAAACGCTCAGCTTGCGCTGGTGGTCGTCAATGACGTAGTAAAGGCGGTCATAACGGAACCCGCCGGTGATCTTTGTCCACGGAATGGGTTTCCAGTCAGCCTGCACGAATCCGAAAGGATTAGTCAGCCTGAAATCGGTATTTTCCGTTTGCCTCCCTTTGGCCCGGCGGATCGTGTTGAACTGAGTGTTGGTCGAATCGTCATAGCGCACGCCCGCGCCGACGAGAAGATCGGCGCTCATTCCATAGGCGAGGTCCCAGCGCAAGTATTTTTCCAGCGAGCCGCCGAGCGTCACGCGATTGTCGGTCTGCAGCGCTTGGCCCGGAAGGTCCGGGCTGGTGGGAATCGTAAAATTACGGCTGGAATAACGATTGAGCAGGGTATGGTAGACGTAGGCGTTTCCGGAAAGGGGCTGGTCGCCATTTTGTCGGTAATTGAACGAAAGCAGCTCCAGCTGAGTGTTGCCGCCGTCCGTCAGGTTGACGGCATCGCGCGGGCTCAGCTTTCCTTGCTCCAGCAAGGTGCGATTGATGAATCCTGGCGCTCCAAACCGGTCCTGGAAAATCTGGCCCCGTACCGAGGCGACGCCGTCGGCCAGCGGGAAAAGCACCTTGTCGAAAGTGTTAATCACTTTCAAGTCGCCATTGTCGCGATACCCCGATTGAGTCGAGCCTACGAGCGACGCGTAGCCCGCGGCCGCAGTCGAGGCGCCCGAGGCCACTCCCAAGGCGCGCCCGTAGCCGTAGCTTCCGGCCGACAACTCGACGCCGGACGGAAGTGTGTCGAGCGTAAAAATTTGTAGGGAGCCGCCCAGCGCGTTCGGGCCCGCATGCACGTCGAATGGACCGCGTGTCACAACGAAGCGATCGACAAGCTCCGGAATGAGCGGCGTCAGGTCAGCATAGCCGTTCGTCAATGTGTTGCTCGGCAAATTGACCGGAACGCCGTCGATCAACACGGCGGTCGTCCCGCCGTTGCTGCGTTCGGAATACCCGCGCATGGTGAAACCAAATCCGACACCGCCCTGGTCGAAGTTGTTCGCCGTCACTCCCATGATCGGCTTAAAAAGCGCCGTGTAGTCGCGGAGGTTGCGCTTCTGCTCATCGGAAAACTTGAGCACGGTAACCGAGGCAGGATTCGCCGCAGGATCATTGCTAAGCTCTGTTTTTGGTACCGGCCTGACATAGTCGGTGACCTGGATGGGCGGCAATGGGAACGGCGGCTCGGTCACCTTTTTGGAGGTCGTCCCGGGTGCTGGGGCGGGGGCCGTCTGGGCGCAAGCCAAGGATGACAGCAAGACGACAACGATTCCAAGCAGCCACGCAGGTCCCCCGTCGCGAATTTGTATTTTCACGATTTCCCCCTGTCAAAAATCACGCGGGGGTCACGAACAATCCGCTTTCGCTGACCGACCCCCCACCGGCCATACATTACCCTAAGGGTAAGCCCCGCGACTAGGGGATACAACTCCCGTGGGCCAAGGTCAAGGGGTTGCGGCTGGCGGCTGGCTGCAGGCGGGCGGACATCGGAAGGCCGCCGCGCAGGCGACCATGCCGCGCTCGACGATCGCGATTCGACCGAGATGCGCGAACCTCAGGCGGGCGCTCAACGGTTGAGCGTCTGCAATTTCCCTGCGATCGCCCGTATAGCCTCTGCCCCAGGGCAATGCGGCGCATAGTCGATCGGAGCACGCCCGTTACGTTCAGCCTCTGCGAACTGGAACTCCTCCGGGATCGTGCCAATGACATCCATTCCATGCTTGCCGCAGAACTCATCGATCGCTGCCTGGTCCTCAGCACTCTTCACCTTGTTGGCGACGGTGAACAAATGCGGGATTTCAAGCTCCCGCGCCAACGCGAAGGTGCGGGACGCAGCTTCCAGTGAGCGGAAGTACGGCTCCGCGATGACCAGCATGACGTCCACGTTTCGCGCCGTGCCCCTCTTCAGATGCTCGAGACCGGCTTCCATGTCAGTAATCGTGTATTCGCCGTAGCCGCTCATCTCGGCGATCAAGCCACGCACTGCCCGGTGTGACGCACACATGCAACCGCTGCCCGCGCTACCTTCCGCCGGCTTGCCCATGAGAATCAACTCAATGCCCTCGGGGGCCTGCGCGGCGTACTGGCCGATCAGGTCCTGGTGTGACAGCGTCATCTGCAGCTTTCGACTTCCGTCGGTCTCTTCCTTCATCTCCACGACGCTCGCTGGGATATTCTTGATATTGTCCGCAGCCTCGCGACCGATTCCGAGCGTGAGCGCGAGATTCGGGTTCGGGTCGCCGTCGATGGCCAGGACCTTGCGCCCGTCTTCCGCCAGGATCCTCGCGAGCGTACCGGCCACCGTGGTTTTGCCCGAGCCACCTTTGCCTACCGTAGCGATCTTCATCAAAGAACTCCTTTACGTCGATCTATCGGGTGCAACTCGCAAAGCGCGGCCATTCGCTGGCTTCGCGCTATCGAATGAAGGCCTATTCTACCCCGGCGATGGCAGAACTTGTACCTGAGGTCAAGGTGTGTTCGAATGCCCGACAAAAGCAAACCAACAAAAACATGCGGCGATTTGCTGAAGCGATTTCTTGGACGGATGACGAACATCCTTAGCTGCGGCATGAATGCCCGCGTATTCCTGCTCGCGTTGGCCGCGACCGTCGCCATTTCCTGGTCCGCGTGCGGTGGGTCGGCACAGGCCGAGCATGGGATCGTCCGGGGCGGCGTGCTCGCCGTCGCCACTTTAAGCGAGCCTCCGCATCTCAATCCCGCCATTACCACTAGCGGCCCGGTTCATACCGTCACCGGTTCAATCTTCAATGGCCTGGTGGGGCTCGGCGAGCACGCCGACCCCGTTCCAGAGTTGGCCGAGCGCTGGCAGATTACCGATGCGGGCAAGACGTATTCTTTCTCATTGCGCAAGGACGTGCGTTGGCACGACGGTGCTCCGTTCACCTCCGCGGACGTGAAGTTCACCTTCGAGGAAATATTGCTGAAGCATCACGCACGCACGCGCGCGGGGCTGGAAGCGCAGCTTGCCGGGATCGACGCTCCCGATCCGCACACCGTGATATTTAGGTTCAAGCAACCCTATGCACCGTTATTGCGGCGGCTCGACGCGCAGGAAGCGCCGATCCTCCCGCGCCACCTTTATCAAGGCAGGGATCCGCTGACCGACCCGATCAATGCACGTCCGGTCGGTACCGGGTCGTTTCGTTTTTCCAAGTGGGTGCGTGGTGATTCGATCGTGCTGACGCGCAATCCGGACTATTTTCGAAAAGGAAGGCCGTACCTGGACCAGATCGTATTTCGAACGCTGCCCAACGCCCCCGCCGCGGCAATCGCGTTGGAAACGCAGGAGATAGATTTTCTCGGCGGGATGGGGGGGCCCGAACAACAGCGACTACGGGATCGAAAGGGCATAGCCACGGCACATAGCGCGGCCGGCCCCGGCGGATCCTATTGCATCAATACGCTCATACCCAATCTGCGCCAGCCTCTGCTCCAAAACCTCAAGGTACGTCAGGCTATCAACGCGGCAATCGACCGGCGGTTCATTGTCGAGCGCGTGCATTTCGGGATCGGCCGGCCAGCGCGCGGTCCCATCCAGTCGAGCCTCTCGTGGTCCGATCGTACCCTGCCCGACATGGAGTCGAACGCCGAGCGCGCGGCAGTGCTGTTGAACGATGCCGGCTACGGCGTCGATCCGAATGGTGTCCGTTTCAAGTTGCGTTTCGTGTATTCGCAAAGCGGCTTTAGTGTGCTTGCCGAGGTGTTGAAGGAACAACTCCGGAAAGTGGGCGTGGATCTCGTTCTGGAGCCGGCGGACTTCAATGCCGCCGTCGACCGGGTATTCATCAAGGGCGATTTCGACCTGGGAGTAGCTTCCTATTGCAACGGTTCCGATCCCGACATCGGCGTGAAGCGCGTCTATCATTCCGCCAATATTCTCCCCATTCCCTTCGGCAATGGGGCAGGCTACAAGAACTCCGAGGTGGACTCCCTTTTCGACCAGGCCGCGCGAACATTGAATGAGGAGGAGAGGCGGAAACTCTACCGTCAAGTGCAGCAGATCCTGGTGCGGGAAGTGCCTTACTTTTGGCTGGTGGAAACCGAGGGCGATCGCGCGTTTCGAAGCGCCGTCAAAGGGCTCAAAATCTGGAGCGGAAATACCTTTGAGGAGGCGTACATCGTCGATCATTCGTCCCCGCGGTAGAACCGCAAGTGCTTCGTTACGTCCTGCGTCGGTTGATGCTTACCGGCGCACTTCTGCTCGGGGTTGCGGCGACCGGATTTCTGGCGCTGTACCTGCTGCCGGGTGACCCGGTGCTTTATCTGTACCCCGAAATCAGCGATGCAAACCACTATGCCGAGCTGAGGGCGCGCTTTGGGCTCGATCGTCCGCTCACGGAACGATTCGTGGTCTATATCGAACAACTCGCCCACGGCAATATGGGCCGCTCCATCTCGCAGGGGCGACCGGTCGTCGAAGCCATCGCGGAACGCATACCCGCCACGTCGCTTTTGGCCGCGTCGGCTCTGATGATCGCGCTTTGCGGAATACCGCTGGGCGCAATCCTGGCCTACTGGGCCAAGCGAAAACCGCGGCTGGAGCGAAGCGGCTTCCTGCTTCTTCTGATGGGAACCGGACTGCCGCCTTTTGTCCTAGGCCTCGTTCTCATTCTAGTTTTCTCGGTGGGGCTTGATCTGCTGCCGAGCCAAGGCATGACGTCGGCGCGGGGTGTCGGTTCGGGGTTGGAGCGGTACCGGAACGTTCTCGCCCACTTGATACTCCCCGCGGTGACGTTGGGCGTGCAACCGATGGCGGCCCTCGCGCGCGTCACCCGTGCCAGCATCATCGAAATTCTGGACCGGGATTTTATTCGAACGGCGCGCGCCAAGGGGCTGCCCGAGCGGCTCGTCATTCTGCGCCACGCGCTGAAGAACGCGCTTCCGATTCCCATTACGTTGCTTGCACTCGCCGGAGGACATTGGATTGGCGGGGCGATCGTGACCGAAACCGTTTTTGCTTGGCCAGGTTTGGGAAGGCTGGCTGCAGAAGCAGTGCTGGCTCGCGACTATCCGCTGATATTGGGGATACTTCTTCTTAGCACTTCGGTGGTCGTGCTCGCCAACCTTGCGGCCGATCTGCTCACTTCCGTTCTTGACCCACGGGTGCGCCATGTCTAAACGCGAGATTGGGCTAGCGCTTGGCATTCTTGCGCTGTTCGCGCTCATTGGTGTTTTTCCGGAGGCGTTCGCCCAGTACGATCCCTGGTCCACCGGTGGCTCGGCGCTCGGATCACCGTCGGCCGCACATCCTTTTGGCAGCGACGCCTTGGGACGCGATACGTGGAGCCGGATGGTCTACGGCGCACGCACGTCGTTGCTGGTGGGTATGCTGGCCACGGGCGTGGCGTTGGTCATCGGCGGATCAGTTGGGCTGGCCGCAGGGACGTTTGGCGGATGGATAGACGACGCGCTCATGCGCCTGACCGAATTCCTGGACGCGATCCCGGGCTTGCTTCTGGCGCTCTTGGTAGTCGCGGTATGGGGCCCCGGCGTGGCGCAGATCTCCATGGCTATTGGGATAAGCGGCTGGGCGGGTTTGGCGCGGGTGCTTCGTGTAAGGTTGCTGTCGACGCGCGAGGAGGGGTTTGTCCTGGCGGCGAAGGCGCTTGGAGCAAGCTCGACCCGCGTGGCGTTCAAGCATCTTCTTCCGCACGCTGTTCCACCGGTGTTCGCGCTGGTGCCGTTTCGGGTCGAATCGGCAATCATTGCCGAGGCGAGTCTTTCCTTCCTCGGGCTCGGAGATCTCGCTTATCCAAGTTGGGGCGGCATGCTTCGCGACGCACAGCCATTCTTGCGTGAAGCCTGGTGGCTGGCGGCGGGGCCCGCGCTGTTGCTGCTGCTGACCATTTTTGGACTTAGCCTGCTCGCCGACTATCTTCAACAGCAAGCCAATCCGCGGTCGCGCTATGACATCGCCCAATTGTCCGGGACCGTGACGCCGTAACTGGGTTAGAGGGAGAAAACGTGCAGTAGGGCGTTTACGATTTCGGCACTACGAGGCAGCGATTTTATCGCAGCCCAATTTCCCTGACCGCATCAACGACCGGGCTCGAATCGGCAATTTGCGCGGTGACTGCGTTCATTACCGTCGATTTCAAAGCCGGGAATGAATCCAGTCGAGCCATCCTGGCCGCTCGACCGACGCGCAGTCAACGCAGACGTGCGATCAAGTATGACAAATGCACGGGACCGCAATTCGAGACGATCAGAAGTTAGCGGATGCGACTCAACTGCCGGAAAGCGCGCCGGCAGCCGTACCCGTTTCGGATCCCGACCGCGTCGCGGCCGTCCCGCTGAGCCTCCTGGCCATCGTGCGTGGCGCGACCGCGAACGCAAGAACCGACAACGACAGAAAAACGTGTTGCGCGAACATCTGGAACGTGGCGAACAGTCCGCCGGCAGGATTCTTTGCTACGGCTTCGGCAAGGGCAGGGACGCAGATTACACCCGCAACAAGCCAGAGTCCGGCCAAAACTCCGACTCCCGCACGCACGCCCACGGAGCAATCACAGGCCTTCCGGGGACGAAACGCCAGCACGATACCGGCCGCGGCCAGCACCGCCGAAAGGGGGAACATAAATCCGTACAATCCTTGAGCAGTATGCAGCTGCGTCGCATACTTGTAGGGGATATAGCCGGCAAGGCTCGCCGCCGCCGCGAAAAGTCCGATACGGAACAGTTTCGATGGTACCGCGGTCTTTGCGATGTCATTCACGTCGTTCCTCCACAGCAGTGTCGCCGCACGGGTATCACTGCGTTCAGCCTACTATAGACTGAGCGGCTCCCAGGTTCAAGCTCCAGTACGGTATCACGCACGCAGCCATCTAATGAGGAACGCGCATGGCCTTCCGGTAAAGCATAGTGTCCGCACGCAGAGGCACCACAGGGAGCGACGTTTAAGCCAGCTCAACGCCCTCATTGGTGGATTGCGTTGCGTTGTGTGCACCTGGGCACGTTGCCGTCATTCTTCGAGCAGCGCCAGCACGCATGAGTCGAGCTCAAGACCATAAACTTAGCGCTAGATTGGTACGCAGAATTCTCAACCTGGCGACGAGGCTATGGCGCGACAAGCAAGTTTGAACGATTGGCCAGGATTGGCAATGTTGGCGTTTCCAGCCGGTCCCTTTAGATTAGCTATGAAGCCGCAATTCGGTGAAGGATTGTGTCGTAACCACGATTCTCTCATTTGCGCGCATCGCCGCTCCTATATCTGATCCGTGTACCGAGGCGATAGCGTGCCGAGGAAGCGTACACCGCGCTATCTCGGCGCGAACCTCAAGTTCGCGCTCATAGCGTTGACCGCTCAAAAAACAGCGGTTGATAAGGCCGCAGCACCAGGTCCTTGTTCACGATTACGCGCAACGGAAAGCCCGCCCGAATGGTAAGAGTGGGCTGCACATTGAGATTGCGCCGCGTGAGCTCCTGTCCGACCTGATTGATCGAGTCCTGCCCGCTTTGCCGCGTGGCGACCACGACCTGACTTTGACCGTTGCTCCGGGCCGGCGCGGCGAGTTCCGCACCGACGCCAATCAATGTCGACAGCGCGGCGCCGAAGAGGAGTTGTTGCCAGTGGTAATCGACGCCATCCTGCAATCCGGCCGAGCCTGATGGATCTCATCCAGCTGTTGCGGCGTTATCGGCACCCGGTGAGCGGGGCCGTGTTGGCTTCCGAACTGGGCATCAGCATCCGGTCGCTGTACGGGGACATTGCCACGCTGCAGATGCAAGGCGCGAGCATCGACGGTGCGTCTGGACTTGGCTACGTGTTACGACCGGGTTATGTATTGCCGCCCTTGATGTTCTCGCGTGAGGAAATCGACGCCCTCGTCCTCGGCTCTCGATGGGTGGCTGCCAGGGGCGACGAGCGATGGCCCCACAGTAAGGGTGCGCTCCAGCGCGCAAGCTGTCGGCGTATCGCGGCCAACGATCCCAAGGAAATGCTCCCCGTTAAGACTCCAACCGCGCCAAAGTCTGGTCCAAGGCAGGCGCCGCTCTTCAACCGAAACGTGGGTATATTGCCTGCAGTCTTTACCTGCTCAGCCAAGACGGAGACCGCCCTTGCTAACCTAGTGGCGGCGATATATGGTTCGTAGCGGTGACGATGCTGCCAGATCTCATTTCTCTTGCGCTTTTTCTTCGCGCCGTCGACGCCAAGAGCCTGTCGAAGGCTGCTGGGCAGTCGCACATCGCGCTCGCCGCCGCCAGCCGACGCATTGCATTGCTCGAGCACCGCTACGGGGTGCAGCTTCTCTACCGATCGCCGCAAGGTGTCGAAGCGACGCCGGCGGGCAAAGCGCTTGCGCTGCACGCGCGCAGGATGCTCGAGCAGGCGGAGAAATTGCATGCCGATTTATCCGACTATGCCAAAGGCGTCAAAGGACATATACGGATCCAGGCCAATACGTCCGCAATCACTCAGTTCCTGCCCAAGGACCTTGCCGCCTTTGCGGCCAACTATCCCGATGTCAAGCTGGAGCTCGAGGAGTCCCGGAGCAGCGAGATCGCGCAGGCCTTGCGCGAGGGCAACGCCGACATAGGCGTGGTGATGGATGGCACCGCGCTACAGGGCCTGGTCAGCTATGAGTATCGGCGTGACCGGCTCGTCGCGATCGTTCCCCGCGGCCACCCTTTGCGGGTGCGCCGAGTCGCCTTCGAGCACCTTGTCAAATACGACCTGGTCGCGCTGGACAGCACGACAGCCATGATGCGCCTCCTGGCGGACGTGGCCGTCAAAACCGGGCAGCCCTTGCGTCTGCGCGTGCAGGTCAAGAGCTTTGAAGCGGTATGCAAGCTGGTTCAAGCGGGCATGGGCATCGGTGTGCTTCCGGACGCGGCGGCGATGGACTTTGCTCCCATCATGGGATTGCGTCTGATCCGCCTGACCGATGCGTGGGCGGATCGACGCATGTACGTCTGCGTTCGCGACTTGGCCAGCCTGCCCGCCATCGGCCGCAAGCTTGTCGAGCAATTGGTGGACACGTCGTCTTCGCATTAAGCGAAGCCCGGCGTGACCAGATTCTAATTCACAAAGCCACGGCGACCCCTACACTCGGTGGGCGGTGTTTTCGCGCGGCTATGCTCTGGCGATCGCGCAGCATAAACATTGAGGTACACGACCTGGCGAGCGTCGCACCAACGACGGGCAATGTGGAGGGGTTCGCGTTTCATTCGCAGCGCGACGCCGCTGCGACAATGAAAACCGAGGAATGCCGGAGGAATACCGATGAGCAAGATGTTTGTAGGCGGTCAGTGGGTCGATGCTCGGAGCGGCGAAACGATCCCGGTTGTCTCGCCCGTTGACGGCAAGGAGTTTGCTGCGATCGCTCGTGGTCGCGATGCCGACGTCGATCTCGCGGTGCAAGCGGCGCAACGCGCGTTGGGCGGTGCCTGGGGGCGCTTGTCGGCGACCGAGCGCGGCCGTGTCCTGATGAAGCTCGCGCAGAAGATTCTCGACGCCACGGAGGATTTGGCGCACTTGGAGGCGCGCGATACGGGCAAGCCCCTCGCTACGGCGCGCGCTGACATCCAGGTCTTGGCGCGCTACTTCGAGTTCTATGGCGGCGCAGCGGACAAAGTGCACGGGCAGATCATCCCTTTTCTCAACGGCTACACGGTCTCACTACTGCGCGAGCCCCTCGGTGTGACCGCGCATATCATCCCCTGGAACTATCCGGCGCAGATGCTAGGCAGAACGATCGCGCCTGCCTTGGCGATGGGCAACGCAACGGTGTTGAAGCCCGCCGAGGATGCGTGCCTCTCCACGCTGAAGGTCGCGCAGCTCGCGGCCGAAGCCGGGTTGCCCGAGGGCGCGCTGAATGTCGTCACCGGCTACGGCCACGAGGCGGGTGCGGCGCTCGCGGGACATCCCGGAATCGATTTCGTGACGTTCACGGGTTCGAACGAAGTGGGAACGCTGGTGCAGCAGGCGGCCGCGCGCAACGCAGTGAAGTGCGTGCTGGAGCTCGGAGGCAAGTCTCCGCAGATCGTTTTTGCGGATGCCGATCTGGATCGGGCCCTCCCCATCGTCATCAAGGCCATTATTCAAAATACGGGTCAGACCTGCACTGCGGGAAGTCGGCTGCTCGTGCAGCGGGAAATCTATGAGGCGTTCGTGGCGAAAGTTGCCGAGGGCTTTCGCCAGGTCCGCGTCGGCACGCCCGATATGGATCTCGATTGCGGCCCGGTGGTCAATCGCAGTCAGTTCGATCGCGTCAACGGCATGGTCGATGCCGCCAAGCGCTCCGGCGTTCCCGTACTGGCCGAAGGCCAACTCGCCGCGGGCCTTCCGGCGAGCGGTTACTACGTGCGTCCCATCCTCTTCGGCGACGTGCCGCGCGATAACGCGTTGGCCCATCAAGAGGTATTCGGACCGGTGCTCGCAGCATTCCCGTTCGGCGACGAGGCCGACGCCATTGCGCTCGCCAATAGCACCGAGTACGGATTGCTGGCGGCGGTGTGGACAGAAAACGGCGGACGGCAACAACGCGTCTCCAAGGCGCTGCGTTGCGGCCAGGTCTTCATCAATTGCTACGGTGCCGGGGGCGGCGTCGAGCTGCCGTTTGGCGGCGTCAAAAAAAGCGGGCACGGACGGGAAAAGGGGTTTTTGGCCTTGCAAGAGATGAGCACGACCAAAACGCTCGTGCAGTTCCACGGCTGAGCATATCCATGGCAGGAGGAAGGCACCGGCGGGCCGCAGAGATAGGCGCATCGGATGCGGATTCCGGGAGCCGCGCCAGCGCTGCGTCAAAAGCACTTCCGCAGCAAATCGACGGCTACGGGAGGCTTAGGCCGTTCACGGGAGCATTCGACAACCTCGGTCTTGTCGGAAAGGCTTCGGTCAGGCTGAGCAGCGCCGTTCCTGGAGCATCCAAGGTACTGCCGAGCATTCGAGCAGCCATTGACGCGTCCGGGCTCAAGGATGGCGGGGTCGTTTCGTTTCATCATCACCTTCGCAATGGAGACCATGTACTCGCGATGGTCCTCGCCGAGATCGCCCGTGTGGGAATCAAGGATGTCACCATTGCGCCCAGCTCGATCTTTCCCGCGCACGCCCCGCTCGTGGGGCATCTGGAATGCGGTGTCGTCACCGGCATCCATACCGCGTACATGACGGGCCCGGTGGCTGAGGCCATATCGCGCGGCGTGCTGAAAAACCCGGTCACCATGCATACTCACGGCGGGCGGGCGCGTGCGATCGAGTCAGGCGAACTTCATATCGACGTCGCCTTCGTTGGTGCACCGACCGCAGACGTCTACGGCAACATCAATGGCGTGGAAGGCAAAGCGGCGTGCGGCAGCCTTGGTTACGCCGCGGTCGATGTCCAGTGCGCCGACTGGGTGGTCGCGGTCACCGACAATCTCGTCCGCTATCCGGCGTGCCCAATCGACATCACGCAAGATTACGTCGACTTCGTCGTCGAGGTAGACTCGATTGGAGATCCGCAGGGCATAGCGTCGGGGACGACACGCCCGACGACGGATCCGGTCGGCCTTTACATCGCAAGAACGGCCGCACAGGTCATTGCGGCCTCCGGCCTGCTGAACGAAGGCTTTTCGTTCCAGACCGGCGCGGGTGGCATATCGCTCGCGGTTGCCGCCGCCGTGAAAGACCTCATGCAACAGCGAAACGTGCGCGGCAGCTTTGCGTCGGGCGGCATCACCGGCTTGATCGTCGAGATGTTCCACGCCGGCTTGTTCCGTGCGCTGTTCGACGTTCAGTGTTTCGACTTGAGGGCGGTAGAGTCGTACCGGCGCGACGAAGCCCATCTCGGAATGACCGCATCGATGTACGCAAATCCCCACAATCGCGGCGCCGTTGTCAACCAGCTTGATGCGATGATTCTCGGCGCTACGGAGATCGACGTTGATTTCAATGTCAATGTGACTACAGGCACGGACGGGATCATCATGGGTGGCTCGGGCGGGCACGCCGATGCCGCCGCGGGAGCGAAGCTCGCCATCGTAACGACGCGGCTCAACGCCGGCGGTTACCCCAAGGTCGTGGACCACGTCACGACCCTGACTACGCCCGGCGAGACGATCGACGTGCTGGTTACCGAGGCAGGGATCGCGGTCAATCCGCGGCGAGAGGAGCTGCGCGACCGGCTCGTGGCGGGTGGCCTGCAGGTGGTGCCGATCGAGCACCTCAAGAACATGGCTGGGCAAGGGGCGTCGCGACGGCAGCAGACGCCGCATGAAGAGCGCATCGTCGCTGTCGTAGAATATCGCGATGGAACCGTGACCGACGTCGTGCGGGCGGTCGCCTGACCGCGCAGGACCTCGCTATCGCCGGAGAATCTCGCGCAAGCGAGCGGCTGACTCGTCATCGATCGCACCGCGTCGCAGCCCCAACGGAATCGTGCGTTCGCACACGACCCGATAGAACTCCATAACCTCGGGCCCCAGCGATGACAGCGCCGCGACATGCTTTTCGATCGACCCGACATCGCCGCGCGACACGGGTCCCGGCATGCCTTGGGCGATGCCCGCGGATTCGATCGACGCGAGCGTTCCACGGGCCAACGGCAGCAGCGCGCGCACCGCGTCTTCTTCAGTCGCGCCCCACGATTGCCAGATCGTCGATGCCTGCGCGAACAGCGCATTGATGAACTGCGAGGTATAGCCGGCGGCAGCGTGGTAGCGGCCGCGCATGCCGGGCGGGAGCCGATTGACGCGGCATTCGAGCCGCGCGGCGAAGCCGACGAGCGTCGCGTTCAACGGCTCCGGCGCTTCGATGGTGATCGTGCATCCGGGCAGCGAGCGCACCGCCGCCGCGGGGTCCCCGAAGGTTTGCATCGGATGGAAGCCCCCGGTCATCGCGCCGTCTCGCGCGGCGCTGTCGAGCGCCGCGACTTCGGTGACGCCGCTGCAGTGCACGGCCGCCATGCCCCGCCGCCAATGCGCTTGCGCGGCGGTCGTGGCGATCGCCCCGTCGGGCGTGGTGACGAACACGAGGTCGCAGCCGTCGACCACCTCCTGGCCATTCGCTACGACGGAGCAGCTGGCGACCGGCGCGGCCAGTCTTTCCGCGTCGGTGGGAATCATGCTGGCGACTGCGACGACGCGCAGTCCGCGCTCGGCGAAGCTCCAGGCCAACGCGGTGCCGAGACGGCCGGCGCCTATGAAACCGATGCGAAGCGCCGCGGGGTCGTGTTCGACTGGGTTCATGCGAGTCCCGGCTTAAAGATCAGTGTCGCGGCGGCCACGTGCGGTACTGCTCCAGGCGCGCAACGTCCGGTGCGGCGCCGAGTCCCGCGCCGCGCGGCACGGGCACGCGGCCGTCGGTGACGGGCAGCAGCGCGCCGACGACGAGCTCGCGTCCGGCGTTCGGATGGCAATCGTATTCGAGCAGGCCGCTGCCGCCGGCCGCGGCGAGCAGGTGCAACGACGCGAGGATCGAAACTCCGCCACCGAAGAAATGCGGGCAGTAGCGCTTGCCCGCTGCCACCGTCGCCTGCGCGACGTGGAAGTTGCCGGTGATCCCACCCCACTTCGTGACATCGGGTTGCAGCACGCGCAACACGCTGTCGGCAATGGCGTCGTCGAATTGCCGGCCCTGAAAATTCTCGCCCCCGGCAAGTGGAATCGGCGAGGCGACGGCGAGCGCGCGCCAGTTTTCGGATGGCGCATCCACGCGGAGCGCCTCTTCGAACCATTGCAGGTTGATCGGTGCAGCCGCGCGCGCGAACTCGATCGCCGCTTCGACCGAGAGCGCCTGATTCGCATCGCAGGTCAGCACGGCCGCTTCGCCGACCGCCTCCCGCATCGCAAGGAGGTTGCGCAGGTCGAGCGCGTTGTCGAAGCCGGTCTTGAGCTTGAATGCGCGATGGCCTTCGGCGTAACGCGCCGCAGCGAAGCGCTCCGGCTGGTCGGGATTGATTCCCGTCGCGTACACCGGCACGGTTTCACACGGCGCGCCACCGAGGGCACGATGGAGCGGCAGGTTCTGCTTGCGCGCGGCGAGATCCCACATCGCGATGTCGATGCCCGCGATGACCTGCGCGATCGGGCCGACTTCGCCGGTCTGCAACACCATCACCTCGAGCTCGGCGGTGAGCTGGCGGAACGCCTGGTCTGGAGACGCGAGCGTGCGTCCGATCAGCCGCTCGCCGATGTCGTTCGCCAGGCGCGCGCGATGCTCGGCGCCGACCGCGGGCCAGTTGCACCACGCTTCGCCCCATCCCTCGGCGCCGTCGCTGTCGACTACCCGGACGAGGACCATCGGACGATCCCGGAATGTCCCGAACGACACCTTGATCGGGCTGGCGATCGGGACGCGATAGGTGAATGCCTCGATGGATACCGGCTTGATAGGGCTCATGTGGTCATCCCATTATTGGGGGTTTGGGCGCGACAAAACGCGGCTCGACGAGACCACTGACGCCGACGTCCACCGCAAGCAGGCTGCCTGCGAGCGGCTGTTGCGCAATCTCGTCAGCCGACATCTGCTGGCTTGCGGTCGTTATGTAGAGCGTCTCGAGGTTTGGGCCCCCGAATGCGCAGCACGTCGGGCGATGCGTGGGTACGTCGATCACACGGTCGATCCGGCCATCCGGCGCATAGCGCACGACACGCCAACCATTGAACTCGGCGTTCCAGAGGAAACCCTCCGCGTCGACGGTCGAACCATCCGGAAACGCAGGTGCCGCGCTCGTTGCGAACACGCGCTTGCCGCTCATCTCCCCCGAGTTCGGGTCGAAGTCGTACGCGAAGATCGTGTAGAGCAGAGAATCAGCGAAATACATTGTGCGCCCATCGGGGCTCCAGGCAAGGCTATTCGGAATACAAATGCCGGACTGCACCGGGACCATCGGGTGTCCGGCATCGAGCCGATACAACACGCCTTCCGGAGCGCGGGTGAGGTTGTGCATCGTGCCAACCCAGAAGCGCCCCTGGCGGTCGCAACGTCCGTCGTTGAAGCGATGCCCAGGGATCTTTGCCGGGGGCGTGGCGATCGTGGCAATGGCTCCCGTCGCCGGGTCGAAGGTGGCGAGCTGTTCCGAAAGCGCGACCAGCAGTCGCCCATCGTCACAGAAGGCAATGCAGCCGACGAGGTCCGGAAGGCTCCACGTATCGATGTGTCCGGTCGAGGAATCGAAGCGTCGCAGAGCCGGTCGGCGGATGTCGATCCAATACAGTGCCTGCTCGAGCTCGTTCCAAAGCGGGCTTTCGCCCAGTATGTCGGTTTGGTCGCCGACGCGCACCAGTTCAGCCATTGCCCAGAGGAGTCTCGATGATTTCGCGATGTTTGTGGCGCGATTGTCTCTGTCCCGGACCGACCCCCGGTATTGGAATCTCGGCAAACGCGCCTTCGTCATACGCGTAGGGGCGGGCAGCCAGCCGCGCGCGTTACTGCGATCATCGGCGTGCGGCTCGCCGCCGTGCGTGCAGGAACACGGGGCGATTCCCGGGGGCGCCCAGCCCCTTCGCACAATGCGAAGGCGCGATTGATCAAATTCTACTTCCGGCAACCCCGTTCCGGCGCTAGGATCCTACTCGTCACAGACGTCGTGAAGTCAGCAGCGTGTCGCCGTCCAAATAAGTCTGAACACGGCTGTCGTGGCGCAAGTCGGATCTTTGGAATCATAAGCGGACCTCGAGGCCACAAGGCTGCGGTGTACCGCGTAGGAGGAGAGCACGGATGTTTGGTCATCTGTCCCCGGCGTCGCTGTTTTCGCTCGAAGGCAAGGTCGCGTTGATCACGGGTGGTGCAGGCGGGATCGCGGCGGGATTGGCGAGCGGCTTCGCCGCCGCTGGCGCGCGCCTGATTCTTGCCGATCGCAACGACGCCGTCGTGCCGCGTGTCGAGGAGCTGCGCCGTGCCGGTGCCGACGCGGCGTCCCTGGTGTTCGACGTCACCGACGCCGGAGCGGTTGACCTGGCGTTCAAGGAAGTAGTGCAGCGCTTCGGACGCCTCGACATCGTCGTCAACAATGCCGCCATCATAGTACGCAAGCCGTTCCTCGAATTGACGCAGGACGAGTGGCGGCGCGTGATCGACACCGACCTCACCGCCTGCTTCACGGTCACACAACAGGCTGCGCGACTGATGGTCGCGCAGCGATCGGGCCGGATCATCAACATGAGCTCGATCATGAACCACGTGGCGCGCCCGAACCTTGTCCCGTATGTCACGGCCAAAGGCGGCCTCGCTGCGTTCACGCGCGCGCTTGCCACCGATCTCGCCGGGACCGGCGTGACTGTCAACGCCTTGGCGCCCGGCTACACGGCGACCGAATTCAGCATGGCCAGCAAAAAGGAGTTTCATGACTTCGTGCGCGACTGGACACCATGCCGGCGCTGGGGCACGCCCGAGGACTTGTGCGGTCCGGCGCTTCTGCTCGCGTCCGAGGCTGGCGCTTACATCAATGGCCACGTGCTCTACGTCGATGGCGGCTTTCTGGCCGCGACACGCTGATCGGAGTCCGACGATGGCCACGAATGCGACCGAATCCGCGCTGGGCGTCGGGACCATTGCAGTCCCCGGACCATGGCGCCGCCTATCGAAGCACCGACTGGTCTACGCAATTCGCTCGTTCGCGATCTTCATCGCGCTGTGGTGGGGCGTGGCAGCGTGGGTCGAGAATCCGATCCAGGTTCCGACACCGGGGCGCGTGGCGACGGCGCTCCTCAATCTCGCCGAAGGGGGTGAGCTCGCCGAACACATGCTGATCAGCACGACGCGCCTGGTGATCAGCCTGATCGTCGCCGTGCTGCTGGCGGTGCCGCTGGGCTTTTTCATGGGACTCAGCGAAAAGGCGAACGCCTACCTCGATCCGCTGGTCGAACTCCTGAGGCCGATCTCCGGTATCGCCTGGATTCCGCTGGCGCTGTTCATCTTCGGCATCGGCAATGTCTTGCCGGTGTTCATCATGGTGTACGTCGCCTTTTTCCCGCTCCTGCTCAACACCATCTCGGGTGTGCGCAACGTCGACCACAAACTGGTCAACGCGGCACGGACGATGGGCGTGGGACGTGGCGCGCTGCTGCGCAAGGTGATCGTGCCCGCGGCGTTCCCCACCGTCATGGTCGGCTTCCGTCTCGCCTTCGCTGGCGCGTGGGCGGCGGTCATCGCCGCCGAACTGATCGGCTCGCCGAGCGGGCTGGGCTTCGCCATCGAATGGTATCGACAGCTCCTGATGAGTCCGAAGGTGTTCGCGTTCATCGTCATGATCGGCCTGATCGGCTACGTTTGCGATGTCGGGCTGCGCGCGCTGCAGCGCTGGCTCACGCCCTGGGCGGAAGGGACGGGGTTGTCATGACGACCGCTACCACGTCGTTGAGAACGCAAGCGAGTCCGTCGCTGCCGACGCGCCTGCTGCAGATGACATTGCTGCCGGTGGTGCTCGTCGTCGCCTGGCAGCTCTGGGGGACGTACCTTGCGAACGATCCGCGCACGCCGGTTCCGACCCGCGTTGCGGCCACCTTTGTCGACCTGGTCGCCAACGGCGGGCTGGTCGGAGCGTTGCTGCAAAGCCTGCTGCGCGTCGTCGTCGGCTTCGCGATCGCGCTGGTGACAGGCACGACGCTCGGCATCCTGATGGGCACGTACTCGTGGGTGCGCAATTCGCTCGATCCGATCGTCGAGGCGTTCCGGCCGCTCGCGCCGATGGCGATTCTCCCGATAATCCTGCTCTGGTTCGGAACGGGCACGCCGGCGGCGACCGCGATCGTCACCTATGCAGCGTTCTTTCCGCTGCTGATCAATGTCGTCCATGGCGTCAGCCGAGTCGACCGCAAGCTCGTGCTGGCCTCCTCGACGATGGGCGTGCCGCGGGCGTCGATTCTCCTGCGGGTGATCCTGCCCGCGGCGCTGCCGAGCATCATGCTCGGTGCGCGCCTTTCGATGGGGATCGCGTGGACCGCCATCATCGCGGCGGAGCTGGGTGTCGGCGCCAAGTCCGGCGGCGGCACGTCGGGCGGCATCGGCCAGATGATGTTCATCTTCTACTCCTACAGTATCGACCTGAACGCGATCGTCGTGTGCATGATCGTGGTAGGCGTCGTCGCGCTCCTGATCGACCGGTTGTTCCGCGTTGCCGAGCGCCGCCTCATGCCCTGGAGACAGTAAGCCATGAACAAGAACGATCAAGCATCCACGCCGAAGGTCCGGCTGCGCGATGTGAGCCGGCAGTTCGTCGCCGCCCGCACCGGACAGATCACCACCGCGGTGACCGACGTGAACCTCGAGATCCGCGATGGCGAATTCGTCTGCGTCGTCGGTCCGTCCGGCTGCGGAAAGTCGACCATCTTGAACCTGATCGCCGGGCTGGACATGCCAAGCACCGGCAGCGTCGAGGCAAATGGAAAGGCGATCACGGGCCCCGGTGCGGACCGCGGGGTGATGTTCCAGGATTATGCGCTGATGCCGTGGATGAGCGTGCAGGACAACATCGGCTTCGGCCTGAACTACGGGACGCCAGGCGAGGGCTTGAGCCGCGAACAACGCGTGGAGCGCGTGCGGCATTTCATCGCGCTCGTGGGTCTGGGCGGCGCGGAGAAGAAATACCCGCACCAGCTCTCCGGCGGCATGCGCCAGCGCGTCGCGCTTGCGCGCCTGCTTGCCAACGAACCGGACATCCTGCTGATGGACGAGCCGCTCGGCGCGCTCGACGCGCAGACAAGGCTCATCCTTCAGGTCGAGCTGCTGCGCATCTGGGGCGAAACGTCGCCGATCGCCGCGCGCAAGACCGCGCTGTTCATCACGCACGACATCGAGGAATCGGTGTTCCTGGCCGACCGGGTTGTCGTGATGAGCACCCACCCGGGGCGGGTCAAGGCGGTGATCCCGATCGACCTGCCGCGGCCGCGGACCGAGCACATTCGCGCCGAGGGCCGCTTCGGGGAGTTGGTCGAGCAAATCTGGCAGCTGATCAAGGACGAGGCGTATCGCGCGATCGACGGTAAGGCCCCGGTCACGGCGTAGCAGTTCCTAACCCTTATAGAGGAGAAAATCGATGTCCAAGACGTTGCAACGTGGATTCAACCAGGGGCGACGCGACCTGCTCGTGGGCGGCGCCGCCCTCGCCAGCGGTGCGATCCTCGGTGCGCCCTACGGGGCGCGCGCGCAGGGCAAGGGAGAACCGGTCAAGGTTTCGGTCGGCTGGATACCGTGGGCCGCCCTGAACTCGCCGGTTTCGAAGTACATGATACAGAACAAGCTGTTCGAGAAGCGCGCGGCCGAGCAAGGCTACGACGTGACGGTCGACTGGCGTGAATACCCTACCGCGCTGCCGATGGTCGAGGCGGTCGTCGGCAACAATCTCGACATCGGCATGTGGGGCAACACGCCGATCGTGCGCGCGATTTCGTCCGGGCTGCCGATCAGCCTCGGGGTGGTCGGCGAAGGTCACCTGCGCTTCCTGCTCACCACGCGCAAGGGCTCGCCTGTCCACAACATACAGGACCTGAAGGGCAAGACCATCGGCGTGTCGCTCGGCGGCGACCCGCAGAGCGCGCTGACGCAGATGATGAAGTACGAACTAGGCAGCGCCGATCCGAAGGACAACGGCATCAAGCTCATCAACATGCCGACGCATGCCCAGGCCGCGTCGGTGCCGACCGGCGTCGACGCGACGTGCACGATCTCGCCCGCGTACTACGCGGCGCAGGCGACCGGAACCGTGGCGATCATGAACTCGTTTGGCTACACCGAAGACTATTATGAAGGCCCGCTCGGCAAGGGTGCGGGAATCCTGATCCCGTCGGTCAAGCAGTCGCCGTTCTATCCCGACGGCTACTACCTGCACCGCTCGTTCTGGCTGATGCGCAACCAGGTGCCGGAAAAGTATCCGAAGGTGGTCGTGGCTTTCCTGGTGGCCATGCAGGATTCCGTGGCCGCATTGGCGGCGATGGACGCCGGCCAGGTCTCGCAGCTGGTCAAGGACTACTGGAAGCTAGATCCGGTCGCTGGCGCCAAGGTGGTCAAGGACGATGTGCTGTATGCACGCGGTTGGGATTGGCCGACCGAGAACGACGCGCGCGCCGTGCTGGAGGCGTCCAAATACATGGTCGCCAACAAGGTGATCGAGAAGCCGCTGGTGTGGAAGCAGGTCAAGGACGCGTTTTCGCGCACCGCACCACTGATCAAGCAGGCGTACGACATCTCCGGCAAGAAGCCGGCCGAGGGCGAATTCACGCGCACCGACACCGCCGACCTGCGCGGCGTGCCGGTGTGGCAGATGGAAAAGTGGAAGGAATACACGTGATACAACGACGACGATGCAGGGCGCACGCGGGTCCTTCGTATCCCATACTTCTGAACTCTCGTAAAAGGAGTAGCACATGAAAGTCGGTTTCATCGGCGTCGGAGTCATGGGTGGACCCATGGCGTCCAACATCCTCAAGAAGGGCCACCAGCTCACCGTCTACGATCTCGACCCAGCGGCGGTAAAAAAGATGACCGACCAGGGAGCCAAGGCCGCGTCGTCGCCGAAAGAGCTTGGCGCGGCGAGCGAGGTCGTGGTCACCATGCTGCCCAGGCCCGAGCACGTGCGCGAAGCAGTGCTGGGTCCCAACGGCGTCGCGCAAGGCATGAAGTCTGGCGGGGTGGTCATCGACATGAGCACCATCGACCCGTATACCTCGCAGGAGGTCGGCGCCGAGCTTAAGAAGAAGGGCATCGACATGGTCGATTCGCCGGTGGGCAAGACCTCCGAGCATGCAGCGACGGGGACGCTCACGCTGATGGTAGGCGGCGATCCGAAGGTCATCGAGAAGGTGAAGCCGGTCCTCGATTGCATGGGCAGCGAGACGTTCTACTGCGGCGGCCTCGGCATGGGCCATGCGATGAAGATCACCAACAACCTGCTAGCGACGACCATCATGGCGGCCAATACCGAGGCGCTGGCGATTGGCGCCAAGTGCGGGCTGACGCTTGAGCTGATGATGGAGGTCATGAAGACGACGATGGGCAACAACGCGCAACTCTACGTCGCGATGCCGAAGAAGGCGTTCAAGGGCGACGACAGCCCCGGCTTCATGGTCAAGCTGGCCGCCAAGGACGTGCGCCTGGCTGTCGAACTGGCGCGCAAGCAGGGATTCGAGCCGCTGGTCGGTGCCGGTGCGCAGGCCACGCTCGAGCGCGCAATGAAGTTGGGCCTGGGCGAGCGCGATACGGCCGCGCTGATGTTCCTGCGCGAGAAGGAGCTGGGCATCAAGATTCGCCCCGCTGCCGCGAAGTCATAAGAGGGAGGGCGCGCATGGTCGCATACGTCATCAACGACATGGAGGTCACCGACCCGCAGCTGCTCGAGGAGTACAAGAAGCTGTCTCCCGCGACGGTTGTTCAATACGGCGGCCGCTTTCTCGCCCGCGGCGGTCAAGTGGAAACGCTCGAAGGGACCTGGTCGCCGAAGCGGTTGGTGATTCTCGAGTTTCCGAGTCTTGCGCAGGCAAAGGCGTGGGTGAATTCGCCTGAGTACGCACCGGCCAGGCGAGTGCGCCAAAAGGCGTCCAGGTCGAACATCATCGTCGTCGAGGGGGTGCCGCCCGCGTAATGCGGTGCGGCAAGAGCCGTCCGCGGTCGGCATGCCGATGCGCAGCGACAATGGTTGAAATGCCCTGAACCGGTACCCATCAGCGTGATACAGGACGCTATCGATCCGAGGTATCTCATGGAATACGCGGCATCCGCGCGCGCTAAGTAACCGATCTCATTCAACCAACGAGGCTCACATGGCAAAGACCTACACCAAAAGACTTGGCATCCTTCGCAAGAAGGAAGGGATGTCCCACGAGCAGTTCGTCAACCATTGGCTGAAGACGCACGCGGTGCTGTGCACGAAGCTGCCCAAGCTGCGCCGCTACTCGGTCAACCTTGTCGACCGTCAGCGGTTTCCGAAATTTGGCTACGACGGTTTTTCCGAGCTGTGGTTTGATTCGGAAGGGGACCTGGTCGCGGCAATGAGCAGCCCCGAGGGAAAGACGCTGCTGGCGGACTTGCCGAATTTCGCCGGCGACATCGATCCGATCATTTCGGTCGAAACACAGGTTCTCTGGCCATAGCGATCGCGCCGCTGGGGCGGCAGGCTAGTTGGCGTCCGCCGGTAACGGTGGTTTGATTGGTGCATTGGCGTTTTTGATTGGATGGGGCTAAGAACATGGGACAACTGGAAGGAAAGGTGGCCATCGTCACTGGTGCCGCAGGCGGATTCGGTGAAGGCATCGCGAAGATGTTCGTCACGGAAGGCGCGCGCGTTCTGATCGTCGACCTCGATGGCGCGAAGGCGCAAAAGGTCGCGGCAGGACTTGGCGCCAACGCAAAGGCGCAGCAGTGCGATGTCTCGAAAGGTGCCGACGTGCACGCAGCGGTGAAGGCGTGCGTGGACGCTTTCGGACCGCCGGACATAGTGGTGAACAATGCCGGTACGACGCACCGCAATCAACCGATGCTCGACGTCGACGAGGCGACTTTCGATCGAGTGTTCGACGTGAACGTCAAATCGATCTATTACATGGCGCAGGCGGTCGTGCCGATCATGCGCGAGCGACGGCAGGGCGTGATTATCAATATCGGCTCGACCGCGGGCATCCGGCCGCGTCCGGGCCTCACCTGGTACAACGCATCGAAGGGCGCTGTGAACCTCCTTTCCAAGTCGATGGCGGCCGAGCTGGGGTCGGACAATATCCGCGTCAATGCGATTTGTCCCGTGATGGGCGCGACCGGGATGATCGAGCAGTTTCTCGGGATGCCCGATACTCCGGAGAACCGTGCCAAGATTGTCGCCGGCATTCCGCTCGGTCGCATGTCCACTCCCGCGGACGTTGCTGCCGCGGCGCTTTATCTGGCGAGCGATGCCGGCGCGTTCATCACCGGCGTCGAGTTGCCCGTGGATGGCGGCCGCACCATCTGACTACGACCGCGCGCTCGCCTGCGTGCGTGGTCGCCACAGCGCGACACTCACTTGATCGATGAAGACGTCGCGCAACCGGGTGCTGTTCGGCACCGACGAACTCACACCTGACACGGTGTCGTTGCGCGCGGGGCCGCTGGATCTGATACTTCGCGGTACCAGGCTTTGGAATGTCCGCCTTGGCGATGTCGAGGTCTGGCACGGTGTCGCCTTTCTGTTCCGGGATCCCGATTGGGGCACGCCGGAGCCTATTGTCGAGCACACCGAGTCGACGCTTTCCGAAAAGACGTTTCTGATTCGATGCACCGGATACTTCCCGGCCTCGCCGGTCATCGATTTTCGCGTCGATCTCGAAGGTGAGATTCGAGGTTGCGTGCGATTCTCGGGCGAAGCCGTACCGCGTGCCGACATTCTGGCGAATCGGCTCGGCATTTGCGTGATGCATCCGATGACGGCCTCCGGGGCGCGCATCGAGGTTCAGCATACCGACGGCCGCGCGAGTGAATCGACCTTCCCGACGCTGATCCCGCCGTGGCCGCCGTTCATGCTCATTCGCACCATTCGCCATGAATACGCGGTGGGTCATTGGGCGCGGTGCGATTTTGCGGGCGATTCATTCGAGCTCGAGGATCAGCGCAACAATTCCGACGCATCGTTCAAAACCTACAATAGGTCGAACCTGATGCCGCGCCCCTATTGGCTGCGCGCGGGTGTGCCTATCCGGCAGTCGGCCACGTTGTGTCTGGAAGGGCCAAAGGGCCGCACGGTGTCGCGGCGTGCGTCGACGATCTCCGTGAGCATCGGAGACGACGTGTCGGATCTTCCGAGCATCGGCGTCGAAATCTCGCCTTGCGATGTGCAGGCAGACGACACGACCTGTGCAGCATTGCGGACAATGCGTCCCGGACATCTGCACCTCGCGCTGGAGACGGTTTCGGCAGCAGTGGAGTGGAGGCTCATCAACGAATTGCTCGGAATCGCGGGTGCGCGTCTGCGACTGGATCTGAACGTCGCCGACGGAGCGCAGGCTGACGACGTGCTCGAGACACTGCGTGGCGAACTGCGCGACGCTCACCTCATGCCTGCAACCATCGCCATTTTCCCAAGCGAGCAGCGCAGTCTCGAGGCCGCGCGCCGGATTTTTCCCACTTCGCTAATCGGCGGCGGAACGCCGCATTTTTTTGTCCAGCTTAACCGCCTCGATTCGCTCGGTACGGTCGACTTCCTGACGTTCACCACGTCGCCCATCGTGCATGGCGCCGACGACGAATCCGTCATGCTGAGCCTGCAAAGCCTGCCATCGATGGTCGAAACGCTCAGAGCGAGGTATCCGGGTTTGCCGATCAGGATCGGGCCGAGCGGCATCGCGACCCGCAAGAGTCCTCTCGGAAGTCAACCTGAAACCGATGGTCTGCAGCGGGTTGCCCTCGCTGCACAGGACCCGCGTTGTCGAGGGCTATATGGCGCGGCGTGGACGCTCGGTTACGTCGCGCAATTGGCCACGGCAGGTGTCGACGCGATCACGCTGATGAGCTTAAGCGGAGGCTCCGGCGTTCTCGGACGCGCCGACGGCGATGTGGCGAGAAGGTATCCCGCGTACTTCGTCCTCGAGCGATTACAGGCACCCGCCCGTGTGTGCAGCGCGTCGGTATCTGAGCCGTCGCGGATCGCGGCGCTCGCCCTCAGCCGGGAAGGAAAAAGGGAGCTGTTGCTTGCCAATCTGACCGCAGATGACGTGGATGTCGTACTCGACGGTTGGCCGGCGTCGGCTCGCGTCTCAATCATGGATGCCGACTCCTGGGGAACCTTCTCTTCCGTGCCGGCCGCGTGGGATGCAGCTAGCCAAGTGTCCTCGTCTTCGCGCCATCGCCTTGCAGCCTACGCGGTAGCCAGTGTTAAGTAATTATCGTAATACCTTATCGAATCGCGCCCAGGGAAGTGGAGCCTGTCCTTCTGCCGTGCCGTGCGGTTGGCGATCGGGTGACCTATCGAGGAAATGCAACACGATCACGAGCACACACGAGGACAAAATGAGCAATAGGGGGCCGAATAACCAAAAAAGCATCGGCGCGGCAAAACAGTAGGAACGCACTCCCGCGAGGATGCGGACATATCGCTCCGTCAGTCCTAGGGTAGGCTGAAGGCCGTAGCTGGCGCGCCAGCGCGAAAAGACGAAGAATGGCGATGTCGCAAAAGCTGCACGCGAGGCTGGGGCCCCGTATGTCCATGGCAAGGACGGCAGACCCGAGGTTCACAGTGCATGGTAGCTGCTCAACGAATGGAGGCATTACGATGGACGAAGCGAAGGGATGGAGAGATGCCGTAAGAGTCATGCGCGGGGCTTCGCTTGACGCCGTAATACAGGTACCGTCCGAGAAAGGCCGCGCGACTGCATTCGAGTTCGCAGGTACCGGGGGCGAGCAGACGTGGATCGGCAAAGCGTCACTCAAGCCGAGTGGCACCATTGCCGCCCACCACCACGGGCGCCACGAAGTCGTCCTGTTCATCATCACGGGCAGTCTTGAAATCCGTTGGGGCGAGCGACTCGAATTCTCGACCGAAGTGTCGCCGGGTGATTTCATCTATTTTGCACCCTACGTGCCGCACCAGGAACGAAACCTGAGCAATAGTGCAAACACCGAGTTCCTGGTTGTCCGTAGCGACAACGAACGAATCGCCGTTCCCATCGACGCGGTGGCCGTCGCTGAACCGGAGGCGAAATCTTGATCGTTGTCGCGTTAGACCGTTGGCGCCAGCTCCGTCGGCGCCGCTCTTCGCACCGCCCGCGCTCCACCCAAGCAAGCGAAGGAAAGCCCTGAGCGGGACTGGATCCTCCGTTCCATTGCCCAGCGCCTCGATTCGTCGCGGCGGCAAACCGCATCGTGCTTTCGCGATTCCCGGGTTCCTTTTTCGCGGGCGGGTCAATCGCCCGGCATGCGCTGCACTTCGGGGAAGAACATGTCCTTCCACGACGCGGGCTTTGCCTTGATCGACCCGATCCAGTACATGAACTCGGCTATTACCCCGATCTTTTGCGGCGTCTGGGTGAAGATGTAGTCGGGCGAATTGATCATCGCATACACGTCGTCGACGGTATTCTTCGTGTCCTTCGTCTGCTCAAGAAACGCCTTCGCAGCTGCGCGCTTGTCATTGTTGATGATGGCGATAGCCTCCGACATTGCGTCGTAGAAGGCTCGATAGGACTTTGGGTTCTCGTCACGAAACTTGGTCGACGTCGCGACCAGCAGCGCCGTCGCCGGCCCACCGAGAATCTTGTAGTTGGTCGTCAGCGTGCGAACGCCGGGCAGCTTGATCTCCTGCTCGTGGAACGGTGATGTGGTGAAATGGGCGTCGACGCCGCCGCTACTGTTGATGAGCGCAATTAGCCCATCGGGATTCGACATACCTACCGTCAACGGATCGAACCTGGTGTAGTTAGCGTCGCCGTAAAGTCTGGCCGCTTCCATTTGCAGCAGCACCGCCTGCATGGAAACTTTGATCGACGTGAGCGCGATCTTGTCCTTGTCGGAAAAGTCGGAGATCGACTTGATATTCGGATTGCGGACGTTGAGATAGAGCGGGTACGTGGCGATCGCACAAACGCCTTTGACCTGAACGTTGCCCTTGGTCTTGTCCCACAGCGTGATGAGCGACGGCGGGCCGACGGCAATGAACTGGATGGCACCACTAATCACGCCGTCGTTGAGGACACTTGGACCACCGAGCTTGACCCAATTCACCTTGAGTTCCGAAATGCCCAGCGCCTTGGCGTGCTTCTCCACCAGGCCGTCCCGTTCCATGATCATCAGCGGCAGGAAACTGGCGGCATATTGCTGCGCGATCTTGATCTCCGACATCTCGGCGTAGGTGGCACCGGCGGTCATTCCGACCGAGAGCGCAAACAGTAGCCGCGTCAACCCTTGTATTTTCGTCCTCCTGCGTTTTTTGGTCGGGCGCACATTGATGCTGCGCGGCCGCACGTGCGTCGCAAAAACAATTTTACACGCGGAACGGTCGGCATCACTTGACCCGCGTTCGAATCTTCACAAGCCCGGCTTGACCACATTCATCCATTTGCCGGCATCCGCAACGTCGCCTATGTTGAGGCGAGCACCAGTTGCGCCGAAAGTTGATTGCGCTGGTTCTCGTTCAGGTACGTTTGCGAGGCCGCGTCGACGCAACAGCGAAATCGTGCGGCATCGGAGACCGCTTGCAAATCATTCAATTACGAAGGTGCTCGTTCGGGTTAGCGAATGCCGGCCGACGCGATGATCTCCTGCGCCTTGAGGATCACGGGTTTGTCGACCATCTTGCCGTCGAGCGCAACCGCGGCCCCCTTGGCCACTTCCGCGGCGTCGAGAACGCGCCTTGCCCAAGCGATCTCGTCGATGCTCGGGCTGAAGCATTCATGGACCGGCGCGAGTTGTTTCGGATGGATGCAGAGCTTGGCGCCGAAGCCGAGGCGACGTGCCCGCTGCGCGTCCTCTTGCAATTGCTGCGGATCGTCGAGGGCCGTGGTAACCCCATCGATCGGCGCCTGCAATCGCCCCAAGCGGGATGCCAGCACGATGCGCGAGCGGAAGTAGAGAAGCTCCTCGTGCTCGCCCTTGATGCCAAGATCGACCTGGAAATCGATCGAGCCGAATGCCAGCCGCTGCACCTGCGGCGCGCGTGCAATGGCGACCGCATCGTACAAACCCAGCGCCGTTTCAAGTAGCGGTATCACGAGCTTGTCGGGCCCAAGCCGCTCCGCCACACGCGCGATGTGCTCCACCCGCTCGGCTTTTGGGAGAACGACGCCGACGCCTCCCGCGCGGCATACGTCAAGGTCGTCGGCGAACCACGCGGTGTCGGCATTGTTGATCCGAACGAAGACGCGCTTCGCTGGGGACAGCCAACTCGCCAATGCACGTCTCGCCTGAATTTTCTCGGCATCCGGTACGGCGTCCTCGAGGTCGACGATCACGGCATCCGCTCCGGCCGAGAGTGCCTTGTCGAAACGCTCCGGACGGTTGGCAGGTACGAACAGGTAGGAGCGAGCGACAGAACTTTGCATGTCGATTCCCGATAGAATTCGCGTTGCCGCGTTCGACGGTTCCGGGTGCTTCCTGGCAACGAGCGAGCCATCGCTGCGTCGAACCCGCGCTCGTCTGACGCGCTTTGGCCTTAATGCAGCGCCAGAGTAGGATAGCCTAATCCGGCCTCGGCAGCGCAACACGCGCAGGGCGCAACGTCGCGCTGGCGCACGCTCCGCCCCGACGAGTCGCGTGGGAGGCCTCACTGTGACAACCGATGAACGTGCCGAGATTTATCAATCCAAAACTCGGCTCGATCCGATCGTCGCTGCGCCTTTTCGTCGCCGTAGTCGAGGAAGGCAGTATCGCTGCGGCAGCCGGTCCCGAGCACATCGCAGCCGCCGCGGTGAGCAACGCGCATCAGCGAGCTCGAATCGGACCTGCGCACGGCGCTGCTCAAGCGCTCGAACAAAGGTGTCGAGCCCACCGACGCTGGTGCGGCGCTGCTCAGCATGGCCCGGCATGCACTGTACGAGCTGCAGAACGTCTACGTCTCGATGCAACAATACGCGAAGGGAATCCGCGGGCATGTGCGCGTGGCCGCAAACATCTCCGCGATCGCCCAATTCGTGCCCAGCGAGATCACGATCCTCACCGTCGTCTCTGTCGTTCATAGAGAGCTTGCGCGATCTAACCTAAGCCGGGACCTTAGCAATCGCAAAGTCCAGAGTGTCTTGGTTACCACCGGCCACTGTTCGTAAGAGGGCTTCGCTACAATTCCGTCGCAATCCATGTTGGCCCGCCGAAAAACGTGAGCTTCGCTCTTCGCTCTACATTGGCCGCAATCACCGAGGGCCATCATAGCGAGACCTGCGGATTTTGAAATCCGTTGGTCGCCGTCGGTAAAGGAATCTGCGTATCACGCGGTTCGACGTTGCTGGTTGGGGGCAAAGCACCGGCGTTGCACACCATTGGCGCCAGCTGCGTGCACCCCAATCAGAATTAGCGGGTAGGCACCAACACCGCTGGTTTGAGGCGAAGCTTCTTTGCCCGACGCGCGTAACCCCGGTCATCGAACGTAAGCAGCTCGCTGCACGCGCTACTCGCGGCAAGATGCAGCGCATCGGCAAAATCGATTCCATTCCGGCAGTGGCTTAATGCTGCTTCAATTTCGTCGCGGTCCTCGACGGTGATCCCCGGCAGCGCGATGAGATGTGCCAGGCACTCGATCACCTTGCTCTCCGACTGTTCGGCCACGTACCGCAATACCCATTCGAGTTCCAGGACCACGGTCTTGGGAATGAATACGTCACCAGCCGCAAGCACCCTAGCAGCAATACGCCCCTGCGCCGCATCGTCGCGGAGGTAAAAGCGTGCAAGGATGTTCGTGTCAACCGCGCGCACGCTTCGCTGCCTTCTTCATCGCCAACCCACCGTGGATCTGGTCCACTGGAATCCGAGGGCCCTTGTAATTCAGGATGGCCGCCCCCTCCTCGATGCGTGAAGAGGCATGTCGCTTGACCAGCTTGAGCCGAGCACCGCCGCCCGCGACGTCGAACTCGACCTTGCTGCCCGGGGTGATGCCCAAGGCGTCCCGAACCCGTTTCGGGATGGTGACCTGACCCTTGCTCGTGACCGATACCGCCATGGACCGCCTCGTGAGTAATACCGAGTAAGAATTCTACCAAGGTTTAACTCAGGGTGGGCCGCCAGCCGGGAACCTGGGACCTGCGGATTAACAGTCCGTCGCTAGCATATGCAATTTCAATGCAATATCAACTGCTTACGGCGTCCGCGCACCTTCGCCATCGCAGTCGAATGCAGTTCAACGCAGGGGGTACGCAAAACGGCGCTGCTACGTTTTCGTATACAGGTAACCATCGATCAATGCGTGCGGTCTGTCCGTGTTGCGAGGACAGCCCTTCTGAAGCGTCACCAATCGCCGTTGATTGACCGTCCGTGAGATCCAGCATGGTTTCGACCCGATCCGCCCCGATGACGGTCTACTTCTTGAACTGAGAGGATGCTTTATCCAAGGCGTTCTTCATCGACGCCCATGCCGCGTCCATCCCGGCCTGCATGTTCTGCCACGCCGATTCACTAGCCGTACGTATTTCCTGCAATTTCTTATTCGCGGCGTCACGGTTGGCGCGCATTGCCTTGAGCTGCTCGTCGTATTTGACACGCGCGTCGGCACTCATTTGGTCGCTTCTGGCTCTCAGCTTATCGACTTCGGCATCCCATTTCCTGATTTGCGATTCCATCGTCGTGAAGTATTCATCTTTCTTACTCATGGTGAGACTCCTTGGTTAGGTCGTAGGCAACGCGCTGGCACAGACCACAATGGAGAGAGGATCGTTCAACAGCCGTTTCGATAACGCTCAGTGGAAACTTGCCGGGCATGCGGTAGGGGCCAATACGTGGAAGCAGGAAGCCGCCACGGATGTCCTAAGGATCAGAGGAGCAGATTCGAAGGCGGTCCTGTTGCCTTTATTAGTTTACGCCTCCAGTATCGGGCCGCAACCGCTTGCGGCGTGCAAGGCTAGGCGACTCGAAGTCGGGCTAAGGAACGCGACGAGACGAATTTGGCAGTTGGCCGTGCGCCGTGTGTGAGCGTTATGCTGCAAATTCGGTGAGCAGTTGCCCCGCAAGCACCGCTTCTTGCAATAGACCTCGACGGTCGGCGACCTGAGCGCCGTTGACCCACACGCCATGAACGCCGACGGCATCCGTCGTGAGCCGTGGAGCTCCCCCGGGCAGATCAAACACCCGTCGCTTGGGGCCACGACCTACGCTATCGCGTTCGAACAGCAGCAGGTCGGCGGCAAAGCCTTCACGAATCAGGCCACGGTCTGTCATGCCGAACACGGCGGCGGGATGGGCCGTGAGTCGCCGCACGGCTTCGCTCATCGCCATCGCACCCACATCACGTGCCCAGTGGCCCAGCAGGTGCAGGCCGAAGCCTGCATCGTTGAAGAACGTCAGGTGTGCCCCAGCATCGCTTAAGCTCACGATGCTGTACGGGTGGTTGAGCATGCGACCCACCGCATCTTCGTCGGTATTGAGAAGCTGGGCGGTGAACACCGTTTTCAGGTCTTCGGCGATGGCGAGATCCAGCATAACGTCCAGCGGATCGCGAGCCTCAGCTTGCGCAATATCGGCAAGGTTTTTCTGCTCGTACGGGGTGTTCTCCGACCTGGCAACTTCCACCACCTGAACCTTGTGCCATTCACCGTTGAACAGGCGGAAGGTGGCGGTGGAAGCCAGCTCGGCGCGGAGCGTGTCGCGGAACTTCGTGTCTGCGAGCACGGCTTTGAGCGCAGCCCCTGCCAGACCCAGTGCCGGCTTCCAGCCTTGCAGCCCTTCCACCGGATAGGGTGACGCGAGCGTGAAGTCCATCGTCAACGGGCAGCACGAGACTTGACCGATCAGCCTGCGACCCCGCGTGTTGGCCTGCGCGATGTCGTCCAGGTCGTTGAACACGGCTTGCGGATTGGTGCTGTTGTGCAGCAGCGCCGCGATCATCACGGGCCTGCCACTGCTGGCTGCAAGAGATTCCAGAAACGGCACGGCCGTATGGCCGCCTTTGGTGAGCATGTAGACACCTTGGCCTGCTTCCCCCATGGCGTTGACCAGCGCTGCCATTTCGCGGTCTTCCGCCAGACGTGAAGGCATCGGCAAACCCCCTTCTCCGTTGTGGGCCGGGCTGGTGCTGCTCGCAAAACCCACCGCACCCGAGCGCATGGCTTCGCGCACGATTTGCTGCATCTGCACGATTTCATCATCGGTCGCCGCACGCGTCGACGCATCTTTGCCCATCACATACGTACGTACCGAGGAGTGCCCGATATAAGCCGCGATGTTGACGGCGCTGCCTCGTCTGCGCAGTTGCGCCATGTACTGCGGAAACGTCTCAAACCCCCAGTCAATGCCCTGCCGTAGCACGTCCAACGACATGCCTTCCACTTGCGTGAGATTGCGCATGGTGATGTCGCGGTCGGTCGGTCTGCATGGCGCGATGGTGAAGCCACAGTTGCCGATGACGGCGGTCGTCACGCCCAGCGCTGGCGATGGACGCACATACGGGTCCCACGTGATTTGCGCGTCGAAGTGGGTGTGGCTGTCGATGATGCCGGGCATCAGCGCCAACCCATCGGCATCCACCACTTGAGTGGCTGATTCAGAAAGACAATGACCGGTCGCCCTTATCTTTCCGTGTTGAATCGCGACATCTTTGATAGCGGGCTCGGTGCCTGAACCATCAAAGACGAGAGCGTTCCTGATGAGGAGATCAAGCATGCGCTGTAATTATCGGATCAGATCCCAATGCGATTCGCTTAAGCTCGTTTGTCTTGCGCTCGGTCGTTGGGTTTGGGTGATTCTGCCACCGCCAGGACTCTGAACTCCCATGCCTGGTCGTCACGGTTCGCGACACGGCCTGAACAACCCTGGGCACTCGCGCAAACGCGATGCCGGGAAATTTCAAAGCCTCCACGTCGGGTATCAGCCACGGCCGCAGGCCGCCCGCTTTATGCCGAGGCTTGGCGTTCGCTCGAGGGCGCGAATTGCCTCGGTCGGTGGCGCGAAGGCCTCGACAGCGTCTTTCTTCACGACCTTGGCGTCGTCCGCCCGAACCTAATTCTAATCGAGATGAATCTGGATTTGGCTCCCCGACCAGGGCTCGAACCTGGGACCTGCGGATTAACAGGCCGTCGCTCGGAAGCTTAATTTTACTGTTTCATCAACTGCTTACACCGACCAAGGGCTTCACTGAAGGAGATGCGCGTAGCGTTGGCGACTTTGGCCAGATGCCACGCCCGTGCTTTCGATGAAACACGCCACGCGAGAATCGCGGCATGGGCTCGGTGCCACCGCAGCGCAGTATTTTGCGCGCGCGGCGGGCTACCGCTGCCGCTACGCGTCTTTGACACCTTCGGCGATGCGCTTGCCGAGGTCCTTGTCGACATTGCGCCAGTACTCGATAGCCCGTTGTAGCACGGCGCCCGAGACCCCGTCCTTGAGGTGGCCGACGATGTTGCTGACCAGCCGAGTTCTGGCTGCGTCGTCCAGCACTTCGCGCACCAGCGTTCCCGCCTGGCCCCAGTCGTCATCATCGGCGCGCAGCGTGTAGGCCATGCGCACCATGTCGCCATCAGCGTACCACAGGCTGGCTTCGTCGGCACGTGCCGGGTCGGCCTTCGGCCCACCGTAGGAGTTCGGCGCGTAAACCGGGTCGCTGACGTTCTGCACGCGCATCGCGCCATCCTTGCTGTAGCTGTGAACAGGCGACTTCGGCCGGTTTACCGGAATCTGCTTGTAATTGACGCCCAGACGCGCGCGGTGCGCGTCAGCGTACGAAAAGCCACGCCCGAGAAGCATTTTGTCGGGCGACAGGCCAATCCCGGGCACGAGGTTGTTCGGCTCGAACGCAGCCTGTTCAATCTCCGTGTGGTAGTCGGTGGGATTGCGGTCCAGCGTCAGCTTGCCGACCTCGGTCAACGGGTAGTCCTTGTGCGGCCACACCTTGGTCAGGTCGAACGGGTTGTAGCGGTAAGTCTTGGCGTCCTCGAAGGGCATGATCTGCATCATCAGCGTCCAGCTCGGAAAGTCGCCCTTCTTGATCGTCTCGTACAGATCGCGCCGGTGATAGTCACCATCGACGCCGGCCAGGCGGTCCGCCTCGGCCTGCGTTAGGAACTCCACGCCCTGATCGGTCTTGAAGTGATATTTGACCCAGAATTTCTCACCTTTGGCGTTCACCCACATGTAGGTATGGCTGGAATATCCGTTCATGTGACGCCAGTTCTTCGGGATGCCGCGGTCGCCCATGAGCACGGTAACTTGATGCGCCGATTCGGGCGACAGCGTCCAGAAGTCCCACTGCATGTCGTGGTCGCGTAAGCCGTTGTCCGCACGACGCTTCTGCGAGCGGATGAAATGCTGGAACTTCATCGGGTCGCGCACGAAGAACACCGGCGTGTTGTTGCCTACCATGTCGTAGTTGCCCTCGCTGGTGTAGAACTTCAGCGAAAAGCCACGCGGGTCGCGCCAGGTATCGGGGCTGCCGCGCTCGCCGGCGACAGTGGAAAAGCGGATAAGCGTGTCAGTCCTGGCGCCCGGCTGGAACACCGCCGCCTTGGTGTACCTGCTGACATCCTTGGTGACCTGAAAGTAGCCGAATGCGCCGCCGCCCTTTGCGTGCGGTTGGCGCTCGGGAATGCGCTCGCGGTTGAAGTTCGCCATTTGTTCGATCAGATAATGGTCGTGCAGGACGATAGGGCCGTCCGCGCCGATGGTCAGTGAGTGCTCGTCACTCGATACCGCGATGCCCGCGTCAGTGGTGGTGGGCTTTCCAGTCTTGTCGCTCATGTGTTCGCTCCTCGTATCACGTTGGGTATGCGCAGCACCTTCACTCTCGCGCTCTTTGCTTCGCCTGTAAATTCGATTCT
>JRHI01000404.1_pt1 | contig 47514 bp, 25 predicted proteins | sample 215371 | NCBI WGS metagenome assembly JRHI01 (sample SAMN02929681, study PRJNA255918) | sediment metagenome | biome: cave system; feature: Ice Cave; material: Sediment; isolation source: sediment from deep within a dark volcanic ice cave with no known source of... ... | reverse complement strand
CGTCCGAGGAGGCAGCTGCGTAATCCCGCACGGTCATTTAGAACATCGGGGTCGATGCTTTGAAGCAACGTGGTGCAAAGCGTTACAAGGTCTTCTCCACTTGCTTCCCTGGCGACAGCGGTTTTCTGAGAGGGAGATAATTGCCGGTCCAGCCGTGCCAGGCGTGCAGCCAACGTCGAAACCAGATCGGCGTCCGCGGCACCGGCAGCAACCAGGCCCATGAGCTTGTCGAGGGCCACGGTGGGCTTGCGGTCCAGCGGCTTCGTGGCCGACTTCTCCTGCTCGCAAACACCCACCGCATCCACGATGACGAAGTGCGTCTTGGTCCTGGCGTCGGGCGTGACCATTTGCAGGGCATCGGGATCGACCACCCGACAGCCTCGCCCTTTCATCTGCTCAAAATAAGACAGCGACCGGATGTTGCGCATGAACAACAGGCATTCCAGCGGCTTTACGTCGGTGCCGGTGGCGATCATGTCCACGGTGACAGCGATGCGAGGGTTGTAGCTGTTGCGGAACTCCGAAAGCAGGTCTTCCGGCTTCTTGCCGGTCGTCTTCGACGTGATCTTCTGGCAGAAGTCGTTGCCCTTGCCGAACTCCTCCCGCATGATGCGCACAATGTCCTCGGCGTGCAGGTCAGTCTTGGCGAACACCAGGGTCTTCGGGACCTCCGTGCGGCCAGGAAAGATTTCCGGCAGCTTCTCCTTGAACGTGCGGATGACGAGGCGAATCTGGCTCTCGGCCACCACGTCACGATCTAGCTGCGTGGCGGTGTAGGGCAGATCGTCGTCAAGCTCCTTGTACTTCGTGCTCTTGGTTCGGCGATCCCGGTGCGGAACGAACACGCCAGGCTCCCGCACCAGCTGGGCTCCATCCCTGGTGATCTTCGTCTCGATGCGGTAAACGTCGTAGCCGACGTTCACGCCGTCGGCCACGGCCTGCTCGTGGGTGTAGTCCTGGACGAGATTGCCGTTGAAAAAGCCGATGGTCTGCGTGGTCGGCGTGGCTGTCAGGCCGATCAAGTAGGCGTCAAAATACTCCAGCACCTGCCGCCAGATGTTGTAAATGCTCCGGTGGCACTCATCGACCACGATTAGATCGAATTCCTCTATGGGGATTTTCGGGTTGTAGACGACCGGCAGCGGCTCCTTGATGAGCGAGGATTCCGTCTCGAACAGCGAGGCCTCCTCGTTCTCTTCGAGGAAATCTTCCTCGCCCTTTAGCATCGAGTACAGCCGCTGGATGGTCGTGATGCAGACCTTGCTGGCGGGGTCGATGGTGTTTCGCTTCAGCTGCTGGATCGTGTACTCCTCGGTGAACTTGCGATTCGTGTAGGGCGAGACGAATTGCTGGAACTCATTGAGCGTCTGCTTGCCGAGGTTGTTGCGGTCCACCAGGAAGAGAATGCGTTTGACCCTGCCGAACTTGATGAGGCGGTAGGAGAAGGAAACCGCAGTGTAGGTCTTTCCTGAGCCAGTCGCCATCTGGATCAGAGAGCGGGGGCGATTGTCGGCCAGGGACGCTTCGAGTTTCTGGACGCTTTCCACCTGGACCCGCCAGAGACGCTGCGTATTCAGCGGCGGCATTTGCCGTAGCAGCCCACGCACCTGCTGGTCGAGCGTGGCCAGGCGAATCAACTCTTCGGGCCGATGGAAGGAGAAGACCTCACGACTGCGAGAGTCCGGTTCGAGGGCATTCGTGAAGTGGGTGACGGTGCCGGTGGACTCGTAGGCGAAGGGCAACGGCAGGCGGAAATTCGGCAGACCGTTGGGCAGGCCGTCCAGGTATTTGCCGGATTGTGTTTCGACGCCGGTGAGGTTATGGCCTTCCGGCTTGGCCTCGATGATGCCCACGGCCTTGCAGTCGGCGTAGAGCAGGTAGTCGGCAAAGCCGCGCTTGAGTGGGAATTCACGGACGGCAACGCCAAGGCCCGCCGAGATGTTCATGTCCCGGAAGTCTTGCACGACCCAGCCGCATTGCTCAAGCTGCCTGTCGATTTCCAGTCGTGATTGTTGTTCGGGCGTCATGGTTGCCGCTCGTCTTGCCGACAAAGCCCTGCAAGCATCCTATGCTGAACGCACGTCACGTGCAATCTAGGCAGCGGGCGAAGGTCCCGCCGCGCCGGCGTATTCCAGGGACCGGTGAAACGGGCCACCTTCTTGCGTCGCCGCGCCGATGCTGTTACTCTGCTCTCGGCGTCACGCGCATTCCCACCCTGGAGAATCCCTCCATGCGTCTCTCTCTCACCTGCACCCTTCTTCTCTTTCTGGCACCCTTGGCGCCGGCGGCCGACGACTACAAACTCGGACCGGACTCCCATGAGCAGCCCGACGTCCCCAGGGGGAAGGTGACGCGGCACACCTGGAAAAGCGAGATCTTCCCCGGCACCGTCCGCGACTACTCGGTCTACGTTCCCGCCCAGTACGATGCGAAGGTCCCCGCTTGCATCATGGTTTTTCAGGACGGCGACAGCTACGCCAATCTCAAGGGCCAGTTTCGGGTGCCGACCGTCTTCGACAACCTCATCCACAAAAAGGAGATGCCGGTGATGATCGGCATCTTCATCAACCCGGGCACGGTGCCGCCTGCCGCCCCGGATGAGAAGGGTAACAGCAACCGCAGTTTCGAGTACGACACGCTGTCCGACCAGTACGTGAACTTCCTTGAGAAGGAGATCTGCCGGAGGTGGCCAAGGAGTACAACCTGCGCAAGGACGTGGCCGGCCACGCGATCTGCGGCATCAGCTCGGGCGGCATTTGCGCCTTCACCGCCGCCTGACAGCGGCCGGACCTGTTCAGCAAAGTGTTGAGCCACGTCGGCAGTTTCACGAACATCCGTGGCGGCGACCTCTACCCGGGGATGATCCGCAAGACCAAACCCAAACCGATCCGCGTCTTCTTGCAGGACGGCTCGGGCGACCTCGACAACCAGTTCGGCAACTGGCCGCTGGCCAATCAGCAGATGGCGTTGGCACTGAAGTTCGCCAAGTACGATTATCGCTTCGAGTACGGCGACGGCGGCCACAATGGCAAGCAGGGCGGCGCCATCCTGCCCGAGTCGCTGCGCTGGCTGTGGCACGACGAGGCCAGCGAGCAGAAGGAACCGAAGTAGGCGGTGCAGCCGCAATGCGCGGCCATGGGCCACGGCCATTACCCCAGCGACGTTGTCGTCGTCACCCTTGCTAGCCGCCAGGGCAGCCGTCATGCACACGCAGTCCCTGAGCGCCGAGAAACAACGGCTGGACGAGGCACGCCTCGGCCAGCAGCCGTGGCGGCGCTGGGGACCTTACCTCAGCGATCGCCAGTGGGGCACCGTGCGCGAGGACTACAGTCCGTACGGCGACGCCTGGGAGTACTTTCCGCACGCTCAAGCCTGCAGCCGTGCGTACCGCTGGGGCGAAGACGGGATTGCCGGCATCAGCGACGATCGGCAGCGTCTCTGCCTTGCTCTCGCTCTGTGGAACGGCCGTGATCCCATCCTCAAGGAGCGCCTGTTCGGGCTGACCAACAACGAGGGCAACCACGGCGAGGACGTCAAGGAGGTTTACTACTATCTCGACGCCACGCCGACGCACTCGTATCTGAAGATGCTCTACAAGTATCCGCAAAGTGCATTTCCCTACGCCGAGTTGCTGGAGGAGAACCGCCGCCGCGGACGGGACGTGCCGGAGTTCGAGCTGCTCGACACTGGCATTTTCGATGACGACCGCTACTTCGACGTCTTCGTGGAGTACGCCAAGGCCGCCCCCAATGATCTGCTCGTGCAGGTGACCGCCCACAACCGCGGCCCCGAGGATGCTCCACTCCACCTGCTGCCGCAGCTCTGGTTCCGCAATACCTGGGCCTGGAATACCAGCGCCCGTCGCCCCGACCTGTCCCTGGAAAACGGCGTGCTCATCGCTTGCCACCGCCAGCTGGGCACTTACTTCCTCCGCGTCGAGGGACAGCCTGAATTCCTCTTCTGCGACAACGACACGAACGCCGCCCGTCTGTTCGGCGTCGCCGCCGCACCGGGTTACTGGAAGGACGCCTTCCACGATTACGTCGTCCACGGCCGGCGTGACACAGTGAATCCGCGCCAGCTGGGCACCAAGGCGGCAGCACACTACCCTTGCACCGTGCCGGCCGGCGGCTCCGTCCGCATCCGCCTGCGGCTGGCGAACATTGCTCTCCCGGAGCCGTTTTCGCATTTCGAGGAGATCCTGCACCAGCGACAACAGGAAGCCGACGCCTTCTATGGCGGGCTGCAAGGAGCGCTCGCCGATCCCGACGCCCGCAGTGTGCAACGTCAGGCGCTGGCAGGCATGATCTGGAGCAAGCAATCCTACCATTACGACGTTCCGAAGTGGCTAAGCGGCGATCCCGCCCAGCCGGCGCCGCCGCCGGAACGCCTGCGCGGCCGTAACAGCGACTGGCCGCACCTCAACAACGCCGACGTCCTGTCCATGCCGGACAAGTGGGAGTATCCCTGGTACGCCGCCTGGGATCTGGCCTTCCACTGCATTCCGCTGGCCCTCGTCGATGCGGAGTTCGCCAAGGAGCAGCTCGTCCTGCTGACGCGCGAATGGTACATGCACCCCAACGGCCAGCTGCCGGCGTATGAATGGTGCCTCGGCGACGTCAATCCACCGGTCCACGCCTGGGCGGCCTGGCGCGTCTTCCAGATCGACCGCCGCGAGCGACACCACCACGGAGACCTGCCGTTCCTGGAGCGCGTGTTCCACAAGCTGCTGCTCAACTTTACCTGGTGGGTGAACCGCAAGGACGCCCAGGGACGGAACATCTTCCAGGGCGGTTTCCTCGGTCTCGACAACATCGGTCTCTTCGATCGCAGCAAGCCGTTGCCGACCGGCGGCTTCCTCAGCCAGGCTGACGGCACGAGTTGGATGGCGATGTACTGCTTGAACCTGATGCGCATCGCCCTGGAGCTGTCCCTGCACAACCCGGTTTATCAGGACGTGGCGACAAAGTTCTTCGAGCACTTCCTGTACATCGCCGCGGCAATGACCAACATCGGCGGCGATGACGCCGGTATCGGCCTGTGGGACGACGAGGACGAGTTCTATTACGACGTGCTCAACCTGCCCGACGGCCGTCTGGTGCGACTAAAGGTCCGTTCCCTGGTGGGGTTGATACCGCTGTTCGCGGTGGAGACGCTGGAGCCGGAGATGCTCGCCCGGTTGCCCGAGTTCAACCGGCGGCTGAAGTGGTTCCTGAAGAATCGGCCGGACCTGGCCCAACTCGTGTCGCGCTGGGAGGAGCCGGGGCGCGGCGAACGCCGGCTGCTGTCGCTGCTGCGCGGCCATCGCGTGAAATGTCTGTTGCGGCGCATGCTCGACGAAACGGAGTTTCTCTCTCCGTATGGCGTCCGTTCCCTGTCGCGCACCTATCGCGACCACCCTTATGAACTCGCGTGCGATGGCCACTCCCTGGGCATCTGCTACGAACCAGCCGAGTCGCGTTCGCCGCTATTCGGCGGCAACTCGAACTGGCGGGGGCCGATCTGGTTCCCGGTCAACTTCCTTCTCATTGAGTCGCTGCAAAAGTTCCATCACTACTACGGCGACGATTTCAAGGTAGAGTGTCCGACCGGGTCAGGGCACTTCGCGACCCTTCTGCAGGTGGCCGAGGAACTGACGCGCCGCCTGGCGGGAATCTTTCTGCGCGATGAACGCAACACGCGGCCGGTCCACGCCTACCACGAGAAGTTGCTGACCGATCCGCACTTCCTCGATTACGCCCTCTTTCACGAGTATTTCGATGGCGACACGGGACGCGGCGTCGGTGCCTCCCACCAGACCGGCTGGACCGGGCTGATCGCCAAGCTGCTGCAGCCACGGCGGGCGTGCCACTGACGTGGACCCACGATGCGAAGCAGCCGTACCCCGGCTATCCACTCCGACCCGCAGAGTCTTCCCGGCTTCCCCTCCCGACAAGGTCCGGGCAACTCACCGAATCGCCACGCTTTGCCCTGGGAGTGGCCGTGACCAGTGGAATTCGGGTCCGTGCCGACCTTGCCCGACGCGCCGCGCGGGTAAGATAAGTTGGCGCGGCCCCCGCCCGCTCGGTAACCCCGCCCCTGGCCCGAGGCCTCCCCCCGTGATGGCGAACCGCTCGACGCTCCGTCCCTGGCTGGGCCGACTCCTCGCGGCAGTCTGCACCCTGGTCCTGCTCCTGTCCGCCGTTGCAAGCCACGAGCCGGACGTGGGCGGCGCCACCGACGAGTTGGGCTCCAGCGCCACGCCGGACGTCGGTAATATTCCCGACGAGCCGTTTCCCGCGCTGCAACGCGCCCGCCAGCTCGCGCGGCTCGGTGTGGATCGCTGGCACAAGCAGGGGCAGCGCGGCCAGGGGATCAAAGCTGCCATCCTCGATTCCGGCTTCCGGGGCTACCGGGCCCATCTCGGCAAGGCCCTGCCGGTGCAAGTGACCGTTCGCTCATTCCGCCGCGATGGCAACCTCGAAGCGAAGGACAGCCAGCACGGCATTCTCTGCGGCGAGGTCCTTCACGCACTGGTTCCCGACGCTGAATTGCTTCTGGCAAACTGGGAGCCGGAGCGCGCCGATCAGTTCCTGGCCGCGGCACTGTGGGCGCGCGAGCAGGGAGCGCGAATCATTTCCTGTTCCGTCATCATACCGACCTGGAGCGACGGCGAGGGACACGGCCGGATCCACGAAGAGTTGTCGAGCATCCTCGGCAACGGCAGCGCAGCGGGCGATTTGCTCCTCTTTGCCAGCGCCGGCAACATCGCTCAGCGGCACTGGGCTGGGCCATTCCATCCGGGCAGCGACGGCTGTCACGAATGGCAACCGGGACAGGCGGACAACCTGCTGACGCCATGGAGCACCGATCCGGTATCGGTGGAAATGTGCTGGCAGGGCGACGCTGACTACGACGTGTCCGTTGTTGACGCGACCAGCGGCACGGAGATTGGCCGGGGGCACGACCCGTCAGCTGCGCGATGTCGCTGCGCAGTGGTGCGGTTCACGCCGGAAACCCGGCACGCCTACGTGGTACGACTGCGCCTTTCCCAGGGACAACCGGGTACCTTCCATCTGGCGACGCTGGGCAGCGGTCTCGCCTGCTCGACAGCGCGCGGCAGCATCTGCTTTCCTGGAGATGGGCCGGAGGTAGTCGCGGTCGGCGCGGTTGACAGGGAGGGTCGGCGTGTCGGCTACAGCTCGTGCGGGCCGAACTCCAGCCAGCCGAAGCCAGACCTGGTGGCGATGGTGCCGTTTGCGAGCCTGTGGCGGCCGCGGCCGTTCGCCGGCACCTCGGCGGCTGCTCCGCAGGCGGCGGGCGTGGCGGCGTTGTTGTGGGGTCGACATCCACAGTGGACGGCACAACAGGTGCGGCAAGCGCTGACGGCGTCCGCGCAAGACCTCGGGCCGATCGGCCACGATTACGAAACGGGCTACGGATTGATCCAGCTCTCTGAAGATCCAATGAAATGAGCCGCATGCGGCCCGGCCAAAATCGACGGGCTGCATGCGACTCGCTGTCATCGGGCACTCTACTTGCCCGCATCCTTGATCTTCTCTCCGGCTTCCTTGACGCGATTCCCCGTCTGCTTGGCCGCTTCAGAGGCGCGGTTTGCCGCCTCCTGCGTCCACTCCTTGGCCTTGTTGCCGGCGTGTTCCACGCCCTCTTCAACCCGGTCCTTGGCCTTCTCGAGCCCTTCCTTGATCTTGTCGGTTGTGTCCGCCATGATCGTTCTCCTTTGAGAGCACTTGCCAAAAAAGCCGCGAGACGCGAGGATGAGTAGGAGCAAGTGGCATACCAATCGTGCTTTTTTCACAGAACCAAGCTCATCCGCCGGCTTTGGGTCCCATTCGTACAATCGGGATAAAGGTGGTGCCCGAAAATCGGCAAGCATCTGCACACGGAATCTCGGAGGAAACTATGCCAGCCACGCTCACCTGCAAGCAAGGTCACCGCTGGAGTCCCGTCAGGCTTGCCGGGATACCCATGAGCCTGGACCTTTGCCCCACTTGCGGCGAGCCGCCACTGAGCGACGATGTGCTGGAGGTGCTGCCAGTCGCTGAAGAATGTATTCCTGTCGCCGGGGCAGACGAGCCGGAGACCTGGTGCTGGGCCGGCGTCAAGCTGGGGCCATCGCTACCAATGTCCGTTTTCACGTGTACGGATCGCTGGAATGCTGAGCGCATCGGCGCGATGGCAATGTATTGCAGCGACGGCCGCTGGGGAGAAGCGTGCGACGAGTTCTGCCAACGCAGTCTGCTGATTCCGCGCTACGACCGCTGGGCTGTGCCCGGCGGTCCCGCCTGGCTGGTTTCCCGAGCCGGACGCCGCGATTACGGGCCGGCCGCGCGCGAGCAACTCGATCTCCTGGTGCGCATTCACCAGTTGGAGCGCATCGTCCTCATCACGCACTATGGCTGTGCGGCTTATGCCGAACTGTTGCACCAGGACGCGGATGCTTGCCTGCCGGTGCAGATGGAGGAGACACGCACCGCGGCAGCAACGCTGCCCGAATGGTTTCCGCGGCTGGACGTGGAGGCGTACCTGGCCATGCGGCAGGACAACAGCCTGTCGTTCCACAGGCTGGATGGCTGAGGGGGGGCTCGCACCTCCCTTCGCGTGGGAAAAGGGTTGCCATCGTCCTCACAGCAGTTTAGTTTGCATGATAGAGCCCGCCCCCGATTGCGGACTGCTTCGCAACGTCCGCTGAGCAGTACGACACTCCTGGAGATTCGTTCATGCCACGGCGGAACCCTTTCCCCGGTCCCCTGTGGGCCGCGATTGCAATTGGTGCTTTCTCATTCGCCGCGACGGCCTCCACGGTTGCCGCGCCGCCTGTTGCTGGAAGGGTCGATTACAACTTCCAGATTCGTCCTCTGCTCGCCGACCGTTGTTTCATCTGCCACGGTCCCGACGAAAAGAAGCGCAAAGCCAAGCTGCGGCTCGACCTGCCTGAAGCGGCGTTTGCCAGGATGGCATTTGTCCCCGGCCAGCCCGAACAAAGCGAAGCCTTCATACGCATCACGGCCCTCGGCAACAAGCACATGCCGCCGAAAAAGTCGAACCTGAGCCTGACCGCGGACGAAATGGCTCTCATCCGCCGCTGGATCGCCGAGGGCGCGGAATACAAGCCGCACTGGGCCTTCATGCCGCTGCCCGAAGCCTTGCCAGTGCCCGCTGTGTCCGATGCGAAATGGCCCACCAATCCCATCGACCACTTTGTCCTCGCCGGTCTGGAACGCGCGGGACGGAAACCATCGTCGCCGGCCTCGAAAGAGGATTGGATTCGCCGCGCTGCCTTCGACCTTACCGGCCTGCCGCCAGCGCCGAAGGACGTGGACGCTTTCCTCGCCGACACTGAGCCGCAGTCGTTCGAGAAGGCAGTCGATCGGTTGCTCGCCTCACCTCATTTCGGCGAACGGCTGGCGGAGGATTGGCTCGACGTGGCGCGCTACGCCGACTCATTCGGCTACCAGGCCGATGGCGACAGCAACGTCTGGCCGTGGCGCGACTGGGTCATCGCGGCGTTCAACGAGAATCTGCCCTTCGACCAGTTCCTCACCTGCCAACTTGCCGGCGACCTGCTGCCGCACGCCACCCGCAAGCAGCGTCTCGCCACGGCCTTCTGCCGGCTGCACCGCATGACGAACGAGGGCGGCAGTATTCCCGAGGAGTGGCGCAACGAGTACGTCTCCGACCGAGTCCAGACCTTCGGCACGGCCGTCCTTGGCATCACTCTCGAATGCACGCGCTGCCACGATCACAAGTACGATCCATTCACGATGCGCGACTACTATAGCCTCGGCGCATTCTTCAACAGCATCGACGAATGGGGCACCTACGACAGCGCCGGTTTTCGACCCACACCCGCGTTGCCGCTACCGACGCCCGATGAGGAGCGTTCGCTGGCTGCGCTGGCGAGGGAAGTCGAGCGCAAGGAAGCTGTCTTGCGCGAGATGGAACAAGCCCGCGCGTCCGTCTTCCGCGACTGGCTCGCGCGCACCCATCTCGAACCCGCCATACCCGGCCTGGTGAGCTACTGTCCTCTGGATAAACTGGAGCCAAATAATCAGTTGGCGAACCTGGCCGGTAAGGCCACCGGTTCCACCTCGCCGGCAAACGTCCTGGTGCCGGGTAAGGTCGGCCATGCGCTCCGTTTCACCGGCGACGATCCCGCGACTTTCCCCGCGCCGGCCAGCCTCGATCGCGCTCAGCCGTTTGCCGTATCGTTCTGGTTGCAGGTGCCGGAGGTGATGAAGCAGGGCATTATCTTCCACCGCACGGCCGGCACCGACACCGGCTTCCACGGGACCGAGCTGACCTTCGACGAGGGTCGGGTGGTCTTCGCCCTGATCCGCTTTTGGCCCGGAAACGCCATCGCCGTCCGCACCCGAGCGGCCCTGCCGGCAAAAGAGTGGGTCCACGTTACCGCCAGCTACGACGCCTCCGGGAAGGCCACCGGGCTGCAACTCTACATCAATGGCATGGTCGCCGAAGCGGACGTACTGCGCGATCAGTTGACCAAGGATGTGGGCGCCGGGGGCGGCACGGTGACCTTCGGCGAGCGCTTCCGTTCGACGGGCCTCAAGGGTGGGCTCATCGACGAGGTGCGCGTCTTCGACCGGGCGCTGAGCGCCGTCGAGGCAGCACAGCTATACGACGGCCACAGCCTCGTTGACTCCCTGGCTCGTAAGGACGCGGCGGCGCTGCGGCCGTACTACTTCGGCGCTGTGGATGCGGAGGTGGCAAAAGCGCGCGAGGAACTGCGGCAGGTGAGGCAGAAGCTGTTCGCGACCCAGACCGCCGTATTCGAGGTCATGACCATGGCGGAAATGCCCCAGCCCCGGCCAGCATACCTTCTAGCGCGCGGCAACTACGACGCGGCCAAGGACAGGCCGGTCGGCCGTGACACACCGCTGTCACTGCCGTCCTTTCCGAAGGATGCGCCGCGCAACCGCCTCGGCCTGGCGCGCTGGCTGACAGATCCGCATCACCCGCTGACAGCGCGCGTGGCGGTCAATCGTTACTGGCAGCTGCTCTTTGGCCGCGGTCTCGTGGCGACCACGGAAAACTTCGGCACGCAGGGCGCTCTGCCGACCCATCCCGAGCTGCTCGACTGGCTGGCCCGCGACTTCATCGCCTCCGGTTGGAACGTCAAGGCGCTCTGCAAGAAGATCGTCCTCTCGTCGACCTACCGCCAGCGTTCCGCGACCACAGCCGAGCTGCGCGAACGCGATCCGGATAATCTGCTACTGGCGCGCGGCCCGAGCCGCCGGCTGTCGGCGGAGATGCTGCGCGACGCGGCGCTGGCGGCCGGAGGGCTGCTCGTGGACAGGGTCGGCGGACCACCCGTGAAGCCGTACCAGCCACCGGGGCTATGGCATGCACAGAACACTTTCCTACCCGCGTATGTCACCGACAAAGGCGAGGGTCTGTATCGCCGCAGCATGTACACCTTCTGGCGGCGGACTTCGCCGCCACCCAACATGTTGGCCTTTGACGCCCCGAGCCGAGAGGTGTGCGTGGTGCGCCGGCAGACGACGAGCACGCCCCTGCAGCCACTGATTTTGCTAAACGATCCCCAGTTCGTCGAGGCGGCTCGCGGCCTGGGCGAACGGCTGCTGGGCGAGGGGGGCGTCACACTGGCGGAACAATTGACATTTGCCTTCCGCCAGGCCGCGACGCGCCGCCCCAGCGAACGCGAATTGCGTCTGCTGATCGAGCTCTACCAGGAACAGCTTGCCCTGTTCCGCAAGGACCCCACAGCGGCGCGGAACTTCCTGAAGACCGGCGACCGGCGGGCGGCGCCGGGGCGAGACCCGGCCGAACTGGCCGCCGCCGCCGTCACTGCGGGCGCGATGCTCAACCTGGATGCTGCCGTCTATACAAGGTGATTCCGGCCATGCACACACACGAACCGTACGATCCGCTGGCCCTCACGCGCCGGCACTTCCTCTCCGGTGCCTCCCTCGGTCTGGGCGGCATCGCGTTGGCCGGTCTGCTGCCGGGGAAGTCGGCCGCTGCTCCCGCGACGGGCACCCTCGGCGTGCCGCACTATCCGCCGAAGGCTAAGCGCATCATCTACTTGTTCCAGAGCGGTGGTCCCGCGCAACAGGACCTGTTCGACTACAAACCGCTGCTCAATGAGAAGAACGGCGAGCAGCTGCCCGACCATGTGCGCGGCCACCAGCGCCTGACCGGCATGTCGGTCAATCAGGCGTCGCTGCCGCTGGCTGGTTCGGCGTTCAAGTTCGCGAGGCAGGGCAAGTGCGGCACCTGGATGAGCGAGTTGTTGCCGCACACAGCGACGATCGCCGATGAACTGTGCATTATTCGTTCGCTGTACACGGAGGCGATCAACCACGACCCGGCCATCACCTTTTTCCAGACTGGCTCGCAGATCGCCGGTCGACCGTCAATGGGCTCGTGGATCAGCTACGGCCTCGGCTCGATGAACGAGAACTTGCCAGCCTTCGTCGTCCTCGTCACGAAGGGCAAGGGCGACCAGCCGCTCTATGCGCGCCTGTGGGGCAACGGCTTCCTCGATTCGCACTACCAGGGCGTTCGCTTCGCCGCAAGCAAGGACCCGGTCTTCTATCTCACCAATCCCGAGGGCGTCTCTGCCGCCGGACGGCGGGCCGTGCTCGACAAGCTCAGCGCCCTCAATCAGGTGCAGTACGAACGCGAACTCGATCCGGAGATTGAGTCGCGCATCGCCCAGTATGAGATGGCCTACCGCATGCAGACCAGCGTGCCGGATGTAACCGACTTCTCGAAAGAGCCGAAGCAGGTCCTCGACCAGTACGGTCCCGACGTCCGCACGCCGGGCACCTTTGCCGCGAACTGTCTCCTGGCGCGCCGGTTGGCGGAGCATGGCGTGCGTTTCATCCAGCTCTATCATCAAGGTTGGGACCAGCACGGCGACCTGCCGCGGCAGATCCGTGTCCAGGCCCGTGAGACGGATCAGCCGTGCGCCGCGCTGATCCGCGACCTGAAAGAGCGCGGCCTGCTCGATGATACGCTGCTCATCTGGGGAGGCGAATTCGGCCGCACGAGCTACTCGCAGGGCAAGCTCACGAAGACCGACTATGGCCGCGATCATCATCCGCGCTGCTTCACCGTCTGGCTTGCCGGCGCCGGCGTCAAACATGGCTTCAGCTACGGCCGGACCGACGACTATGGGTATAACCTCGCCGACGAGCACGGCGAAGCCCTGCAGCCTGACAAGGCCACGTTCACTCCGGGGGCCGTACACGTCCACGACCTGCAGGCGACGATCCTTCACCTGCTCGGCATTGACCACGAACGGCTGATGTTCCAGTTCCAGGGACGGCGTTTCCGGCTTACCGATGTACATGGACACGTCGTGAAGGACCTGCTCGCCTGACAGATCGACACGACCTGTCCGCCTTGAACATGATTACCTCGGAGCGCTTCCCATGCGCGTGTGGCCTGTCCTCTCAACATTCGTTGCTGTGATTCTCGTCCTCGGCGCCCCCCTGCGCGCGGCCGATTCGGCATACGACGTCGTGGTCTACGGGGGCACGTCGGGCGGCATCGCCGCGGCCGTCCAGGCAGCACGTCTCGGCAAGAGCGTGGTCCTCATCGAACCGGGCCAGCACCTGGGCGGCATGACCACCGGCGGCCTCGGTGCCACGGACATCGGCAACAAGGCGGCCATCGGCGGCCTGGCGCGCGAGTTCTATCAACGCATCAAGAAGTATTATGAAGACGATGCGAACTGGAAGTACGAAAAACCTGCCGACTTCAAGGGCGGCGGCCACATCGCGCGGGAGGACGCCGGCTGGACCTTCGAGCCGCACGTCGCCGAGAAGATCTACCAGGACTTGCTGCGCGAGCAGCGCGTCCCCATACTTCTTGGCCGGCGCCTCGACCTGAAGAACGGCGTGAAGAAGGAGGGGACGCGCCTCGTTGCCCTCACGATGGAATCCGGTGAGACTGTCCACGGCAAGATGTTCCTCGATGCAACGTACGAAGGTGACCTCCTTGCTAAAGCCGGCGTTTCCTATCACGTCGGCCGCGAGGCGAACAGGACGCATGGCGAAACCCTGAACGGCGTACAGGTCCGCAACGCGATCCACCATCAATTCATCAAGGAGGTTGATCCTTACGTGAGGCCGGGCGAGCCGGCGAGCGGCCTGCTGCCGCGCGTCCACGCGGGCCCTCCCGACAACGACGGCGAAGGCGATCGGCACGTGCAGGCGTACAACTTCCGCCTCTGCGCCACGGATCGTCCCGGGAACCGCCGGCCGTGGCCGAAGCCGGCGAACTACGACGAACGGCAATACGAGATTCTGCTGCGCAACTTCGAGGCCGGCGACCACCGCATCCCCTGGAGTCCGCTGCTGATGCCGAATCGGAAGACCGACTCGAACAACAACTTCGCCTTTTCCACCGACGATATCGGCATGAGCGATGCTTACCCAGATGCCGACTATGTCACGCGCGCTGAGATCTGGCGGGAACACGTCGCGTATCAGCAGGGCTTGATGTGGACGCTGGCCAATCATCCGCGAGTGCCGGAGAAGATTCGCCAGAACTTCCAGACGTGGGGCCTGGCGAAAGACGAGTTCGTGGACAACGACAACTGGCCGTATCAGCTCTACGTCCGCGAGGCACGGCGCATGACCGGCGCTTACGTGATGACGGAAGCGAACTGCCGCGGCCAGCGCACCGCAGAGGACTCGGTCGGCCTGGCGGCATACACGATGGATTCGCACAACATTCAACGATACGTGACGAAGGAGGGCCACATTCGCAACGAGGGCGACGTGCAGGTGGGAGGCTTCCCACCGTACCCGATCTCTTATGGCGCCATCGTGCCGAAGGCGTCGGAGTGTACGAATCTACTCGTTCCGGTCTGCCTGTCGGCGTCGCACATCGCGTATGGGTCGATCCGCATGGAGCCTGTGTTCATGGTGCTGGGCCAGTCGGCAGCCACGGCGGCGGCACGGGCCATCGACGACAATATAGAGGTGCAAAAAGTGGATTACCGTAAGCTGCGCGAACGGTTGCTGCGCGACCGGCAGGTACTCGATTGGACGGGACCGAAGCGCGGCAGCGGCGGCAACTTCTGACAGTCCGCTTGCGGCTTGGCGGACGGAGCGCCAAGCGGCAAGCGGCCTGTCGCATTTTACTCTTCCAGCACTGCGGGGCCGTACCCGTTAAGCGGCACGTGGTAATAGTACGTCTCAAGTGTGATCAGCGCCAGCGACGAGAACATCAATCGCCCGCCTTGCTTGGCGAAGTCGTCACCCGCCGGCGAAAAGCTCCCCTTCTGGTGCTCATGCCCCGGTGCCGTTCCCGGATCCTGGATGTCAAGCAACAGGTCGCGCGTCCTGGCGTTCCAGATTTCCCACTTCTTACCGCCGTAATGGTGCATGGCCTGCGTCGCATAGAAGAGGAAATAGATGCTCGGCTGGTCTTTCGTCACAAAGTTCTCCGGCAGCACCAGCTGATCGATCCCCTTGGCCAGAAGCGGGTGGTGCGGTCCCACGCCCAGGTACTCCAGGCAGAGCAGACCCACCGCCGACGTCGAACGCCCATGACTGGGGGTGCTGTAGCCATAGCCAAGACCATCCGGGTCGGCGACCGTCTTGAGGTACTCACCCATGCGGGCGAACGTCAGCGGCGGCACCAGGAGCTTCGCGTAGTAGCCGGCCTTCAGCGCCGCAAACTGCCAGCCGCTCACCGAGGTATCGCCTGGGTCGGCCCCCGGCGAGTAGCCCCAGCCACCCCTGGCATTCTGCGCCCTGACGATGTAGGAGACCGCGAGCTGCGCACGATCCTTGAGGCTGCCGTCCGGCCCTAGACCGGACGCCTCACATAGCACCATTGTGGCCAGGGCGTTCTCGTACATGTTGTCGCTGAAATTGCCGTTTTCCTTCTGCTGGTTCAGCAGCCAGTTCAGACCGCGCCCCACCGTGCGCGTGTGCTTGCCGTGCTTGTGGGTTTCGCCGGCGCCAAGGAATGGTAATAGGCCGAAACAAGTCGCGGCAACGTCGTGCTTCTCCTCGGCCGGCTCGCTGCAGTTGCACTTGCCGATGACTGCGAGTTGATCGGCGGACCAGCTGCCGTTGGGCGCCTGGTGCTTCGCCAGCCACTCCAGACCGCGTTCGACCGCCTCCTCGGTGCGCATGCTGCCGCCGCCCTCACGCAGCAGCAGGACGCGATCCTCGAGGTTGGCCCTGGCGAATGGACCTCCCGGCAGCAAGCGCGGCGGCCCGGCCGGTTGGCGGTCCTCCAGTTCCTTGAGACGGGCCTGGACGTGTGGCTTCTCTTGCGCATTGGTAAGCGGCTCGGCCAATTCGTACCAATAGGTCGCTCGCCCCGGTTTGCCCAGCGCCCACCAACCGTCTGCAACAGCTATCGCTTCCTTCACGTTCGGTGGCCAGGCAACGTCCTTCTGGGCCAGGGCTTTCAGCCCGGCGTCGCTCCCCTTGGCCAGCAGCGGCAGGCCGTCGTCCCAGCGATTGCGGAGATAACAGAGGTGTTTACCGACCGTCAGGTTGGCCTCCGCATCGTTCGACGCCGTCGCCAGCTTTTTCTTCGCCTCGGCGACCGGCTGGTACTCCTTGCGAGCCTCCTCGATCTCCTTTTTGCGTGCTTCGACCTTGTCGAGCCAGCGCGACTCTGCCTTGACCTTGTGCAGGGTGGTATCGGCCAGCGTCAGCAGCTGCCCGGCGGTATCGTAGTTGTCGGCCGCGATCGCTCCCTTGATCTGGTTCAGGGCGACCTGGCCCGTCGTTCGCACGGCGACATCGCTGCTCGCCTGGCCGAGCGGCGTCAATGCCTTGAGCTTCATGGCGAGCGCATCGATCTGGAACCATTTGTCGATCTCGTCGATGGCTTCCACGGCGAGGCGCGGCCGTTCCGCCTGGACGGCCAGTTCGCGGGCCTCGCGAAGCAGCACGAACCACTTGGCAGGATCGCTGCGATCCTCACGGCCGGGTTGCAGGAACTTGGCGGCAAGGGCCAACTTGTCTTCCTTGCTGGGCTTGGCGTAATCGGTCTTGTAGGTCTCCTTGAGAGCGGCCTCGGCCTTTGCCTGCGCTGCCTCGGGCGGTACCGGCAACTTCGCCCCCTTCGATGGCGGCTTCGCGAGCGCCGCCGAGGGCGCGGGTGGAGGGGTGACTGGCGGAGGAGGGGGTGGAGGGGGCGGCAGCGGCTTCACCTCCGGTTTCTCTTCTTTCTTCGTGGGCGCCGGCGGCTCGGGCTGAACCGGCGGCCCGGGGGCCCGGACCATCTGCTCGAACTGCTTCGTCGGCTCGGGGGATTTGGAACCAAGGAAGACGATCGCCAGCACGGTGCCCACGCCGAGCAGCAACACCAGGCCGCCGGCGATACCCAGGATCGGTAGCAGCAGCGAACGCTTCTTCTCCTCGACCGGCTGGCGTTTCTTGTCAGGCTTCGCGCTGGCGCCTTTGTTTTTACCCTTGGCCTTGGTGCGCCTGGGTGATTCATCCTCCGTTGCCGATTCTTCGTCGTTCGCCTCGTCCTCGGTGACCTCCTCGACTTCCTCGACCTCCTCGATTGCTTCCAGCTCTGCTGCTTTTTTCTGGGCGATCTTGGCGCGGAGCAGGGCATCGTATCTCTTCCGCTTAGCCGGATCGAGCAGCGCGGCCTTGGCCTGCTCGATCTCTTTGAGCAGACGCGCGCAAAACTGGGCCTGAGGACCCTCCTGCTGGCGACGGACGCGCTTCATCTGCCGCACAGCCGCCTCTTCGATCGCCTCCTCGGCGGTCTCCCTGGGCGAAACGCCGAGCAGTTTGTAGTAGGTCAAGGGTCGTTGATCTTTGGGAATGCCCAGCAGCTTCTCATACGGATCGAACATGCCTGCTCTCCCGCGAATGGATCGGTATCGACTCCAGTCAGCCGGCGACGCGGCGCACCGGCGATTATACTCCACATGTTCGGGGAAACCTATTATTTATCTTGTGTGTGGGGCCCATTCCCATTCAGGGGGGGTACCCGTACTGCGCTGCGCGGCTAGACGGCGAGCGCCGCTCGCACAGGCCATGCGCTGCCCGGCAGGTCGGCGAGACTATCGTCCAGGAAGGTCTGATGCCACAACTGCGTCGCCACGACGCCGGTCAGTCCCATTTCCACCGATAGCCGCTGGGGTGAACCGCGCCGCAGTTGTCGAAATGCCGCGCGCCAGTAACGCACCGCTTGCGGCTCGAAGTAGCCGGTCTTGTCCAGCGCCTCCTCACTCAGCAGCTGATCCACGAACGGCGGCAAATGGTCCGCGTGAAAAGCGTCGAGCGGTGCCCGGAAGATCGCCTTGGGGCGGCGCGCGACCTCGGCTGGCAGCCAGCGCTGCGCTACCAGCCGCAGCAGGTGTTTGTCGCGGAGACCATGCAGTTTCCAGCGCGGATGCAGCCCGGCCAGGAACGCAAACACGTTCTCATCCAGGAACGGATACCGCGTTTCGATCGAGGAGTGCATCGCCACGCGATCGCCCTTGGCCTGGAGCAGCAAGCCCGGAAGCATGATGCGGGCCCCGAGATAGAGGCCACGGTGCAGCGGGTGCCAGCGGCGCATCCGCTCGCGGTTGAGTTGCAGGTCGTCATAGGGTGCGCCATCGCCCACCGCTTCCAGTAGCGGCCGGCTGAAGAAGCGCAGTTTCGACATGCCTGCCATGCCGTACACGTCGAGCCACGCGTTCGGTCCACCGGCGGCCAACTCGTTGCGATGCGCCAGTTCCCAGGAGAAGCGTGGCGCTCCCGCCAGGCGCAGGTAGGACCACCGCGCCCACGAACTGAGCGATAGGCCCGGAATGAAATCGAGAAGAGCAAGCAGCTTGTGGAGCTTGTACCAGGGATAGCCGGCCAGCCACTCGTCGGCGCCCTCGCCGGTCAGTGCCACCTTGTAACCGCGCGCGTGAACCTCGCCGGCCAGCAGCAGCAGGGCCGACGCCGACGTGTCGATGACCGGACCTTCGGCAGCTCGGATCAGTTCGGGATACGCATTCAGCACCTCAGCGGGGCCGCAAGTCACTACGACCGGCTCGACACCGAGGTGGCGGGCGACACGGCCCGCGGGCCCTGTCTCGTCGAGTTGCGGATCGGTAATGCGAATGGTGAATGTCGGGATGGGCCGGCCACGGATATGGCTGGCCAGCGCGACGACCGTGCCCGAATCGACGCCACCACTGAGGTAGGATACCACCGGCACATCGGCCCGCAGCCGTTCTTCCACGGCCTGGAGCAGCGCCGCCTCAAAGTCTTCCACGAGGTGGCGTGGGTCCCTCCCAGGATCTTCCATGCCGCGCTCGGGGAAATCGAGTTCCCAGTAGGTGCGATCCTGCACCGGAGCCGCGAAGGTTCGGTCGAGCTGGACTGAGAGGTAATGTCCGAGCAAGAGGAGCTTCACACCCTGGAAGCAGGTTGCCGGACCAGGTAGCGCGAAGAAGGTGAAGATATGATTGAGGCCGGCGGGGTCAGCACGCGCCGGAACCATGCCGGACGCGAGCAGGGCCTTGATTTCCGAAGCGAACAGCAGCCAATCGCCCTGGCGCGACCAGTACAAAGGACAGATGCCGAAGCGATCGCGGCCAAGCACCAAGCGCCGCCGGCGCTCGTCCCAGAGCGCGAAGGCGAACTGCCCGTGCAGATGGTCGAACAAGCCCTCCTGATAGTCCTCCCACAGGTGCGGGATCAACTCGGTGTCGCAATGGGTGGCGAAGCGATGGCCACGCTTCTCCAGTTCGACCTTACGCTCGGGATAGTCGAAGAATTCGCCGTTGAAGACGACGAACACGTTGCTGGCTTCGTTGGCAACAGGCTGCCGCCCGTCTGCCAGGCCGACGATGCTCAGCCGCCGTGACGCCAGCGCCAGACCGGGGCGCTCGAGGAAGCCGTCCTCGTCGGGGCCGCGATGGACGATCGCCTCGGCCATGGCCTGAATAGCGCCCGCCGGCACGGGACGATTGCCGGTTAAATCAACGATGCCCGCGATGCCGCACATGGTCGTTCCTCCCTGAGGCCCCAGTCCTTATCCGGGGATTATAGGCACATGCTGGGCCAATCGTGCGGAATTCGCGGCGATACGGGGCGAACCTCGACCTTGCGTTGACGGTCTTTTCAGCGCGGCATAAGTTGACTTCTTCAGCACCGAACCCACACCCGTGTGGAGAACCATGCCGACGTACAACCCCAAGGCCATCGAGCCGCGCTGGCAGCACTACTGGGACGAACACAAGACTTTCCGTACCCCGGATGACTCGGATAAGCCCAAATTCTACATCCTCGACATGTTCCCCTATCCGAGCGGCGCCGGCCTGCACGTCGGCCATCCGGAAGGCTACACCGCCACGGACATCCTCGCCCGCTATCGGCGCATGCGCGGCTACAACGTGCTGCATCCCATGGGCTGGGACGCCTTCGGCCTGCCCGCCGAGCAGTACGCCATTCAGACCGGCCAGCATCCCGCCGTGACAACCGAGCGGAACATCGCCAACTTCCGCCGCCAGATCAAGATGCTTGGCTTCAGTTACGACTGGGACCGCGAGGTCAACACGACCGATCCCGCGTACTTCAAGTGGACGCAATGGATCTTCCTCCAGCTGTTCGATACGTGGTACGACCCGGAGCAGCGGCGCGGGCGGCCCCTCGGCGAACTGCCCATTCCGCCGGACGTGCGCGGCCGGGGGCCGGACGCTGTCCGCGCCTACCAGGACGGCAAGCGGTTGGCGTACCAGGCCGAGGTGCCGGTCAACTGGTGCCCAGCACTTGGGACAGTGCTGGCAAATGAAGAGGTTGTGGATGGCAAATCGGAACGGGGCGATCATCCCGTGGTGCGCATGCCGCTACGGCAGTGGTTGCTGCGGATCACCGCCTATGCGGAACGGTTGCTGGACGACCTGGCCCACGTCGAGTGGCCGGAGTCCATCAAGAAGATGCAGCACGACTGGATCGGCCGCAGCGAAGGCGCGGAGGTCGATTTCCGCATACAAACCCGCAATGCTGGCAAGGATCAGTCGATCCGCGTATTCACCACCCGGCCCGACACACTCTTCGGCGCCACCTACATGGTGCTGGCTCCCGAACATCCGCTGGTTGAAGCGATCACCTCGCCAGGGCAGCGCCAGGCCGTCGAGGCGTATCGGGCAGCGGCGACGCGCAAAAGCGATCTGGAACGTACTGAATTGGCAAAGTCAAAGACCGGCGTCTTCACCGGAGCGCACGCCATCAACCCGGTCAACGGCGAGGTCATTCCCATCTGGATCGCCGACTACGTCCTCATCAGCTATGGCACCGGCGCCATCATGGCAGTGCCGGCGCACGACGAGCGCGACTTCGAGTTCGCGCAACAGTTCGGCCTGCCAATCCGCACGGTGGTGCGGCCGACCGCGGCATGGTTGCAGCAGACCGGCAGCACGCTCGACCAGTTGACCGAGGCCTATGCCGAGGCGGGTGTCGCCGTCAACTCCGGCGAGTTTGATGGCTTGTCGACCCAGGAGTTCAAGCAGAAGATTACCGCCCGGCTGGAGGAGAAGGGCCAGGGCGCCCGGAAGATCAATTACAAGCTGCGCGACTGGCTCTTTAGCCGGCAGCGTTACTGGGGTGAACCATTTCCAATCCTGCACGAGGTGGACTCCGCGGGCCGGCCGACCGGCCTGGTCCGCGCGGTGTCGGTGGAGGACCTGCCGCTGACGCTGCCCAAGCTGGAGGATTATCGGCCCAGCGGCCGGCCGGAGCCGCCGCTGGAAAAAGCGACCGACTGGGTGTGGGTAACGCTCGACGGCCAGCGCTACAAGCGCGAGACGAACACGATGCCACAGTGGGCCGGCTCGTGCTGGTACTATCTGCGCTACCTGGATGCGCACAATCCACATCAGTTCTGCGCCACGGAAAAAGAACGCCGCTGGATGCCGGTCGATCTGTACGTGGGCGGCGCCGAGCATGCCGTGCTGCACTTGCTCTACGCGCGTTTCTGGCACAAGGTGCTCTTCGATCGCGGCTACGTCGGCACGCCGGAGCCGTTTCGCCGGCTCGTTAACCAGGGCCTTATCCTGGGCGAGATGGACTACCACGTCTCGACGGCGATCTACGAGGCAAATCGGGACCGCATCGCCCAGCTGGGCTTGCAAGTCCTGCGACTCAAAGAGGACGAGCAGGACGTGTGCGTCTTGCGCAATCCCGCAACGGACCCGGACGAGTTTGCGCCGCTGACCGAGGAGCAGGTCGTCAAGGCGGGCGGCCGGACGTTGCTGAAGGGGACCGAAATCGAGCTCCTGGGCCGGGCAGACAAGATGTCCAAGAGCCGTAAGAACGTCGTCAATCCCGACAAGGTGGTCGAGCAGTACGGCGCCGACAGCCTGCGACTGTATGAGATGTTCATGGGTCCGCTGGAAGCGACGAAGCCGTGGAGCATGCGCGGTGTCGAGGGCGTCTATCGCTTTCTGAGCCGCGTGTGGCGGCTCTTCATCGACGACCGCGTCGAGCAGGTAAGGTTGGCCGACACGGTACAGGACGTACCGCCGGAGCGACCGACGCTCCGCAAACTGCACCAGACGATCGAAAAGGTGACGCGCGATCTGGACACGATGAGTTTCAACACGGCGATTTCTGCCATGATGGAATACACGAACCACCTGACGCCGCTGACGGTCCGCCCGCGCGCGGCGCTGGAGCCGTTCGTGCTACTCCTTGCTCCGTTCGCGCCGCATCTCGCCGAGGAATTGTGGCGCTCTCTCGGTCAGACGGAGAGCCTCGCGTACGAGCCGTGGCCGAAGCACGATCCGGCGCTGACGCGCGAGGACGAGATCGAGGTGCCGGTGCAGATCAACGGCAAGCTGCGCAGCAAACTGACAGTGTCCGCGGACATGGATTCGGCAGCGCTGGAACGGGCGGCGCTGGCCGATGAGCGGGTCCAGGCGGCGCTGGCGGGCAAACAGGTTCGCAAGGTGATCGTGGTGCCGGCCAAACTGGTCAACATCGTCACGGGGCCGTGAACCACGCGGGCCGCTTGCGGCCTAGTAATCTTCACGCCAGGCCGCAAGCGGCACACTTTCGCGCGTTTTGGTTAAACCGGCGGAATCCTCATTTCCGATAACTTCCAACGAGCTGGTAGTTCCGCGCGAAGTGAACCATCCCGAAAACATGGCAAGGATGCTGCGATGAATAGCAAGATGCCTCGGACTCTGTCCGTCGTGGCGGGGACGTGCCTGAGCCTGGCCCTGGCATCCGTCAGCCAGGCCCAGCAATTTGCCCCTTACCCCCAGTCTTACCCCGTTTATCCCCGTTCTCCATGGACCCCGGGACCGGGCTATCCCTGCCCGCCGGCGCCACCACCGCCGCCGACGTCCCAGCCCGGTCCCCCGCCGCCCACGGAGCAGTCGAAGGAACAACCGAAGGAGCAGCAACAACAGCAGCAGCCAGAGCAGCAGCCCCAGGAACCGACGGCGCCTGAGACGACTCCTGAGACGCCGACGGAATCCGCCCCTAGCTCGGCCGAGAGCGGGACCCCGGCCGCTGAGGGTACGGGCGCCGAAGTAGCCGGCGGCGTGCCCATTGGCGGCCGCGGCGATTCCAACAACCGCTTCAACATCTTCGACAACATGAGCGCCCTCCCGACCAACCGACTCTGGACGTCCTACCAGTTGCAGCAAGGTTTCGTCACTGGCGTCGGTCTCGACCCGAAGAGCCCTACCAGCTCCCTTGACTTCGGCACCCACCGCAACGTCAGTCTCTACCGCATGGGCGGCGAATGGATTCCTGGCGGCGGCTCGGCCATCGGTCCCAACTTCAGCGTCGCCTTCCAGTCCGAGTACATCGGTTCCACTTCCACAATCGACGCGGCAGATGCCTGGGGCAACCCGCAGGCCATGTTCAAGCTGCCGGTGATCAACAGCTGCGGTCACGTCGTCTCCCTCACGCTCGGCATTCAGCCGCAGACCAGTTCGCATAATGGCGAACTGCACGAGAAGACGACGCGCTTCTATCCCGGCTTCCTGTTTCTGGAGCCCATCACCTGCCGGCTATTCCTCCAGGGCGGTTTCCAGGCGGGCATTTCGGACCGCAACGCGCCCAACACCATTGATTACGCTCTGTCGCTCGGCTACTGGCTGTACAAGTGCCCGCAGTGTTCCCGTTATTGCAAGCCGTACATCACCGGCCTGGTGCCGCAAGTGGAAGTCCTGGGCAAGCACGTGGTCGGGAACGACACCAACAACCCGTTCGAGATCGCCGGCGATCCGGCCGTTTTCGGTAGTTCGGCATTGTTCCGCGAGCCGAAGGACGTGGTCGACGTGACCACGGGGGGACAGGTCCTCCTCGGCGACACTCTCAGCGTCGGCACCTACTTCTCCTTCCCCGTCACCGGAGGCCGGGTGCGGCAGTCGGAGGTGATTACGACCTTGAACATCAATTTTTAAGCGAGATCGTCTCCGACCGGCCGCTCGAGGTGTGGCGCCAAGATCGCCAGGCCTCGAGCGGCTTGCTCGTTCCCAGGGGGAGCCTGGGAACGACGGGACGGGAGGCTTTAACAATATGGCCCACGGACTGCGTGGCACGGGTCAGCACGGCAATGAAATGGAAGACCATGTTTCTGGCCGTGGGTCTCCGTACCACGCAGTTCGTGTACGGAGTCCGGGGGCAGTTCTTTTGGAGGCGAGTGGGGTTGGGAGAGAAGCGCAGGCTGTATGGGCCCCGCTCCTGTTAACAATCTGCGTGACTTGGCCTCAAGCCGCTAGGCCTGGGCATCCGATAATTTCTGCGAACATGCGTATTCCAGCAGGTTCCAGACTTTTCCATAAACCGGAAAGGATGCCTCGATGAGGACGAAACTGGCTCGATTTTTGTTGCATACGGCATTTGGCCTGGGTCTGTGCGCTAGCACGGCAACCCTGGTACAAGCCGAAGATTACCACATGGTGCCGCACGGTCAGGGGTACTCCCCCGTGTACGTGCAACCGAACTGCCCCGCTCCGGTCATGCCAGCCCCGGGCATGCCTGCCCCCGCACCGGCCCCCACACCGGGCGCCCCCGCACCGGCCCCCACACCGGGCGCCCCTGCCGTAGCCCCCGCACCGGACACCACGAACGTGCCCGCGCCGACCGAGACGGCCCCGACCGCTGAGGCGACAGGCGCTGAAGTGGCTGGCGGCGTGCCAATCGGAGGCCGCGGCGACTCCAGCAACCGTTTCAACCTGTTCGACACCCAGAGCGCCATCCCCGGCAACCGCGTCTGGTTTGGCTTCCAGCGGCAGGATGATTTCCGGACCGGCTTCAGGGTGTTTCCGTCTACTCTTTCCTCGGGAACCGCGAACGTCCTCCAGCAGGACTTCACCCACACGCGCAATGAGAACCTGTACCGGGTTGGCGGGGAAATCGCCCTCGGTAAGAAGTTCAGCATCGCCTTCGAGGACCAGTACATCGCCACGACTGGCTCGGCCTTCGCGGCGGATGCCTGGGGCGATCCCGAGTTCATGCTGAAGTACGCTGTGCTCTACAGCGATCACACGGTTGTGTCGGCCATCCTTGGCTTCCAGCCGCAGGTCGCTTCGCACGACGGCGAATTGCATGAGAAGGACACGCGTTACCTGCCCGGCTTCCTCTTCTACCATGACCTCAGCGACAATCTGTTCGTGCAGGGTGGTGTCCAGGTCAGCATTTCCGACCGCAACTTGACCGACTCGATCGACTACTCGCTCTCCCTCGGCTACTGGCTGTACCGCGCGGAATGCACCGCGGACCACACGCCCTTCCTGACGGGCATCATCCCGCAGGTGGAAGTCTTCGGCAAGAACGTCATCAGCAACGGCCGGAACGTGCCGTTTGAACTCCCCGGCAGCTTCCTGTCGAATGGTTCCGCCGCGACGAGCCCCTTCGCCTCGCCGTTCGCTGAGCCGCGCAACGTCTACGATGTCACCGCGGGCGGTTTGATCGAGTTGAAGAAGAAGGTCCTCGTCGGCAGCTACGTCTCCATCCCGATCAGCGGGGGCGACGTGCGCAAACTCGAGCTCATCGCTACCCTGAACTTCCGCTTCTAAGAAGCTGTTCCGGAAGCCCCCTCTCCCCCGAGCACGGGGGCGAGGGGGTCTTGCGTAACAGGCTCCAAGCGTGGTTCCCGCAAAAGCCGACACGCCCGTTCGCACCGGCAAACCGGCGCGGACGGGCGTGTGGCTTTGGTGGGTAGCGTGCCGCTTGGAGGCTGTTCCCGAAACCCCCTGGTTCGTGGCGACGGGCGGCCCGCCTGTCGCCTTTTGGGAGATAAAGCGACAGGCGAGTCGCCCGTCGCCCTTCTGACAAAGCAGCTTCAGGAACTGACTCTGAGCGGTTACTTGGTTTCTTTCGGCAGATCGTCAGCCTTGATCGGCTCGATCGCCACGCCGTCCTTCGATTCCGGGATGTTCGGCATCTTGGCCGGTTTGGGGAAGGCTTTTTCCGGGATATCCTTGAGGTTGTCCTTGCGGTCTTCCTCCTTCAGCAACGAGTACTTCTCCTCCCCCTTGGCGCGCAGATCGAGCCGGCCCCAGTAGTAATGCTGGTAGGGGTTGTAGTAGTAAGCGTAGTTCGGCTGGGACGGGTAGTAGATGCAGTAGTGGTAGCTGTAGTCGGCGCCCGAATACGGCTGATAGTAGTACGAGCGGTAATAGTAGGTCCGCTCGGGATAGTACGACCAACTGCCGTAGTACTGGCGCCCGTAGTAACCGGCGCGAACGTTGACCACGCTCCCGGCCAGCATCGCCACCACGGCGATCACGGCCGCATACTTCGCTAATCTCATGCGTACCTCCTTCAAACGGGAATAGAGAGAACTGCCTGCCAGACGTGCGGCAGCAGCACTCGCACAGCAACACACGTATCCGAAGAACACCGGTGGGCCCACTTCGCCTCGACTGCTGCAGACAGCGACGCGCCCTTCAACGTAGGCGCGCGTGCTCGCCGGTGAGTGTAAACGCCGCCCAGAAGAACGGATTCGCCGAGCCGTACCCCTCCTTCGGATCCCGGTGGCTGCGGATCAAGGCCAGCTGGGCCTCGCGCAGGGCCCAAGCCTTGTTCCTCGGGTTCTTGGGGAGCTGCTTGAAAAAGCCCTCCATGAGGAAGGTCGTTTCCGTATTGGGGACCTCCCAGAGACTGGCTACAACGGTCCGTGCGCCTGCTAAGTGGAAGGCCTGGCGAAGGCCGGTCACTCCCTCCCCGGTCTTCTGCACCGCCCCGATTCCGGTTTCGCAAGCGCTCAGTACCACGAGGTCGGTGCCTCGCAGGTCGCAACTCAGCACCTCCTGACCCGTAAGGATACCATCGTGCTCACTATTGGCCACCTTTCGGGCCTGGTTGGCGCCGGCCAGAGCGAGTCCGCAGCGTTGCAACGGATTGGCGCGGGAGTCCGCTGCCCGGCCCGCCAGCCGCTCGTCCCAATCGCCCGGCAGGAATCGGCCTGCTCGATCCGAGGGGCTGGGCTGAAAGTAGCCGTGCGTGCTGAGTACCAGGACGCGCGGGCGCGGCGCGGCAACGAAGTTGGCCTCCGAGGCCTTGGCACCGAGCAGCAACCGGGGTCGAGGGTCTTCGCGGCTGCGGAGCAAATTGCATATGATCTCGGCCGAGGCGGCCGTGCCTTCCAGCGGATTAAAGTGAGCGCCGAGTTCGCCGAGCAAGCGGACCGCCTCGGACTTGTTTTCCCCCCTATCGGCTTGGGGCGGAGCGAGGTCGTAGTTAGGTTCGGCCATCACCAGAGATGGCTCTGGCTGCACCTGGGGCCTGGGCTGTACCAGGTCCCGGCCACTGACCACGTAACTGATATCGTAGTCCTCGATGGCGTATCGGACATCATTCAGGGGCAAGGCCGCCCAGGGAACCAGCCACAGCTGGTCGTCAGGGCTCACAAGCCACTGTTTCGATGACGTGGCGGCCATCAATGGCGGCAACACGAGCTTCGCCACACCCGCCAGCGGCCTCTTGAACTCCTTTTCCTTCTCCGGGTCCGTCAGCTTGATGAAGCTGTTGGGGTCCTTGTGCAGAATCGTCTGCACCGTTCGGATTTGCTTGCGAACTTCCTCGATGGCCTCATCGATCGGCCTGGCGGGCCCCAGATCGAGTACCTGAACTTCGCCCTCGCCGGCAGCCGGGATGATCCATGCCACATAACGCGGCTCTGCCCAATCCTGCTCTTTACGGGTCTGGAATTTCCAGATCGACACCTTGGCCATCTCGATGAGGACGGCCCCTGGGTCGATTGCCTTGCGGACCTGTGCGAGATCAACCCAGACTTTTGTGGAACTGCAGAGGCCGAGCTGAGCAGAGAGCTCCTGCTCCCTGGCGGCGTCTGCCAAGTCTGGGGCCGCGTTCCCGCGCACCGCTGCGGCTAGGTTGGAGCGTGCCTCGCGTAATTTCTCAACGAGTGCGGCGGTTGACGGATCTTTCTTGAATCGCTCAAGCAGGTGATTCTCCGCCAGGGTCTGCTGCACCATGGCCTTGCCATTGAGAACCCAGCCCGCCGACAGTTCAGCCAGGTGAGGGTCCTGACGTTTCAACAAGGCCAGGGACAGCGCCTGGTGGAACGAAAGGGCATCCGTCGTGTTCAGGAAATTGATCTGCTGCGCTTCCGGCAAGGTTGGCAGCACCTGGCTCTCATGTTCGCGGAAAAGATGCCGAGCACGGTCCATGAGTTGGGCCGCTCTGTCACTGTTGCCTTCTGCCGCATTCGCTTCGGCGAGGTACTTCACCACGCGCGCAAGGTCCGGATGGGGATTATTCTTGCCAAACCTCTTTTCCATGATGGCCAGACTCTGCTCCAGCAAGCGACGGGCTTCCTCGAAATGGCCCTGGCGCAAGGCCAGCTGCCCCTGATTGCGCTCGCTGATGGCCACGTACAGGTGCTCTCCTTCGAATCTCCTCTCGAACAGATCGTGGCTTTCCTTGAAGTGCTGCGCTGCTGCCAAGTAATTCGGCGGGTCGAGCAACAGGTCCAGAAACCCCTGATTGTTCAGGCAAGCGGCGTCCAGGTCGTTCCCGTCCTCGAACCCGGCATCACGCAGAATTTGGCGGCAGCGCTGATAGTGCCTGTCGGCAGCATCGAGCTGGGCTCGGCTGGCCTGGAGCAGGCACAGGTCGCCCAGGCTGCACTCCACGGTCGCCTGATAATAGCTGGTGCCCTTCCGGCCGCGCCAGCATTGCAGCGCGTTGGCGTAGTCTTCCTGAGCCTTGTCATAGCTGCCCAGGCTTTGTTCCAGGTAGGCCAGGTTGTTCCAGCTCAGGCCCAAACGAACGTAATCCGGGTCCAAACCGCTGTCTGCCAGTTTGTTCGCGATGAGCAAACTTTGCCGGTAATGCGCCCGAGCCTGCTGGTACTCACCTTGCATCCAGGACAGGTAGCCCAGGTTGCTCAGGTAGGTCGCCTGGAGGGAGGCATTACTCCTCTGCTCAGCGATGTCGAGGGCTGCCCGGTAGTGCTGGGCCGCGGTGCGGTAGCTGCCCAGCGCCCGGGAAACCATGCCGAGGTAGTTGTGCGTTTCCGCGATCTCCAATGCGTTACTCGGCAGGTTTTTCTGGCGGAGGATGAGGCTGGCCTGGAAGTGGCCCTGGGCTTTGCGGTAGTTGTGATCCATCCAGCAGGCGGTGCCGCAATTGTAATACACAATGGCGATCCACAAAGGCTTGTCAGACCAGACAGTCTTGGCACGTTCCAACGCCTCCTCGTAGGCCTCGATCGCTTTTCCGTACTTGTGTTTTTCCTTGTAGGCCTTCGCCTCGGCCAGCTTTGCATCGAGATCACTGTCCGCCTGCGCAAACGGCCCGGCCAGGGCCATGAAGCCGGCCAAAAGCAGAGGGCAGCACCGCAGGGGCCATCTGGCAATCATGCTCGTTCTCCGGGCCTTGAGACGCTTATCATTTGGGGCGATGACTCACGCTGCCGCCGCAGGGCTCACGGTTTGTAGTACCTGATGGTCGCGCTCAACAACGGCACCGGGAAGGCCTGGAACGAAATCTCCTCCACTTCGGACGCCTCCAACCGCTTGCCAACGAAGAGCCCGCCCAGCCCCTGCCCGCCCATCTTGATCTTCGCCTTCAGCTCCCGCAGCGAATCCTCGGGCGGCAGCGGCTGGGCTTTGGACAGCGACGCCAACGGGCCGTTGCCCTCGCTCGGCATCACGTCATCGTCGTTCGCCTGCCGGAAGACGATCATCTGAATCGTGCCGGTGTGCGGCGTGTAGTTGATCCGGTCCGGCGCCGACTCCTCGGCCGACAATCCTTCGAAGCGTTTCACCGTTTTAATGTCCTCCTGGTAGCCGCGGACGGCGATCTCAGGGTATTGGTCGTTCAGGATCCACTTGTGCAGTTTCAGCGCGTCGCCCTGCTCGTGGTAGATCGTGCTCTCACCATTGACCAGGAGAACGACGCCGTAGCAGCGCTTCAAGTCCTTGCGCTTGAGCACCAGAGTGACGTACTGGCCCTCTTGCGGATCCGGGATCGCGGCCTGGCCGTTCACGAGCTGATAAGGGACGGCGTCGCCCGATCCCGGCCTATTGCCGCGCTGGTAGAAGATGGCCAGATCGACCGGCGCGTCATCGCTCTTGAGGTCCTTGATCGGATTGAGCTGGGGCTCCAAGACCGTCTTGAAGGCTGTCGTCTCGACCTTGCTGGCATCCTTCTCATCGAAGGCGCCCCGGAGCATGAAGGTCTCGCCGATCTCGCCGAGAATGTTGGCCGTGGCGTTCACCGGGATCGGAACCAGCCCCCACACCTTGCCATCCTTGCCAAAGATGGTAATGAAAAGCTTCACCCGGCGCAGGTCGCGGCTGAATTCGGCGTCGGCCACGACGAAGGCGTCGGCCTTGGGTGTCTCCTTCCCCCAGGCCATGGGATAGTCGCCCGTGAACAGCCGCTGCCGTGTCTGGGGTTTCAGGTGATTGGCGCCGGCGATCTTGGCCGCCGTCAGACTGGCCTGATTAAGGATCAGCACCTGGTTCTCGATGTCGTCCTTGGCGATCAGGGCCAGTTCCAGGCGGTTGGCCAAGTTCGTGTTGAAGGTGCCGGCATTGTCGGTCCAGTGACCGTCACCCTTCTTGACCCGACCCTTGAGAACGCCGACGTTCTGGTAACGATTCTCATTGACGTACTTGAGCACTGCGGGCGCGACTTGCTCCAGCAGGGCCTTTTCAAGCTCCCTGGGCGAGGTCGCGGCCCGGGCACCGACTGTTGGCCCGCTCACGAACAGGAAAAACCCGCTCAGCACTGCCAACCAGACGAGGGAGGATGTCGTCTTCGCAACCATGATCGTGCTCCTTTGCACACTGCTGCTCTGACACGGGGCGGCGTGAAACTGTCCAGCCCCTGGGGGGGAAATCAATTGGTCTCGATAATCAAGCTCTTCATGACGACGTTCTCCGCGTCGTCCGCGATTTCGTTGCCACGTTGAGTCTGGCGCAGCTGATTGAACCGGTGAAAGATCTGCGTGGCCACGTCCTTCCCTTGCAGCACTTCGCCTGCTGGGAAGGCGGTCTCCGATGCCAGGACCGTTATCCGCTCTGTCCCCAGGAGCGGCTTGATGGGCATGCCGCCCTTTGCGGGGAAGCGTTTCTCCTCGCCTGGCGCCAGCTGGCACTGCGATACCAGCATCATTCGGTTGCCCATCACACCGGTACCCATCATTTCAATATGGATGGGCCGGGCGGACTTGTTTGTAACCACAAACGTTACCTCGTCGCCGGGGACGAATTTGTTGCGCGGCTTGTTCGTCAGTGCATTGCGGGCCTGGAGATCAACCACGATAGCCGTACCGGGAGGCGTGTGGTCCTTGCCGTTGACGGCGTCCATGGCCACCAGGGGCACGCCGGCGCCAAGCCGTCTCACAAGCAGGGGGTAGTTCTCCTCCCACTCGTCGCGACGGATCTGACCATCCTTGTCGGCCAGCGGTGAGATGAACTCAAAGCCAGGGATTCGCGCCACCTGATCCAGGCCCCCAAGACTTGCCCGGCCAAGCTCCGAAGTGGCCCGGGCCTGCGAGATCTCGCCATCCTGAAAGACGTTGGAAACGACCCTGACCGGCTCTGCCGCTCCCTGTGGCTTGCCAAAGAGTTTTTCCAGCGCATTCCTGAAGCGCTCGCCGTCACCTTGCAGCGACTTGTCCATCTGTTCCTGAGGAACGTACAGCTTGAGGGCAGTGTCCTTATCGAATACTGGATTGGCAGGCAGCTTGAGCAGCGTCTTCCGGATGATATCTGGGGCTTCTTTCATCCCCTTATCGTGACAACGCATGCAACTGATCGCGTTGCGGACGACTTTGTCCTTCGTGGTTTTGTCAATGACGATTGTCTGTGGACCGGCAGCGATGCGGTCCCCCTTGCTGTTGGCCAGCGCATAGGCCTGCAAGCCGTTGGGCAGGCTGAAGATCACCTCACCACCCGCCTGATGCAGGTCGATCGGGTTGCGAGCGATGTTCTTCTCGAGGTTGCTGCCGTTGAAGTCATAGCTGAGCCAGTAGTAGCCAGTCCGCGAGCGATGGCGCTCGACGACGCGATTGTGATTCGACACGTCAGAGACCGCCATGCCCGCACGCTGCGCGAGGCCGCGCTGGATGTCCCCTTCGACGTCAACGCCCAGAGTCGCCTCCAGGGCCCTCAGGTTTGTCGGGATCTGCAGCATGCTCTCGTACAGAGGCGACTGGGTGGCAACACTCACGAACCAGTCGGAACGCACGTAGGGGATGGGCCGGGCTTGCTCGGCGACAGCCAGGAAGTTGCTCGCCAGCTGATCGAACACGGGGGAGGACCGCTGGAACGTGGCGTAGGGGTATTCCAGCAGCACGATGTCGTAGAGATTGAGGTTCTTGTTCTTCGGGAACGGGGTTTGGTCCCAGCCCAGTTCACGCAGGTCAATTCGGAAGACGCTGCCACCGCGCTTGTCCACCAGGGTTGGGGTGACCAGCTGTGGCTGCCACGACAGATGGTTGATCGCCTTGGCCAACGCTCGCTGTTCGTCCTCGAGGCTGGGAATCTTGCCACCTAGCTGCTGTTCGGCCAGGATATGGTTCATGCTGAAGTAGCGCATGAACCGGCGGTCGCGCACCAGGATGTTACTCGCGTCGTCGGCGATAACCTTCAGCACGTATTCCTCGCCGATCGGCGCGCCGGCGGCCACTACCGGAGCAACGGTAGGAGTTGGCCTGGCGTCAGGGGCAGGTGGCAGGTCCTCGCCGGGGGGTAAGTCTTTCGGATGCTCGGCCACCGTCGCCTTGGCCCCAGTCTCCGGCAGAGGATTGTTGCCCCCCTTGCCTCCACCACCTGGGAATGGAGCACCCGCCGCGATCCAGGCCCGCAACACCTTGCGAGCCGCCTCCGGCACGGGCTTATTCTCATCCGACGGAGGCATGGGGTCGTCCTTGTCCTCGATGCGCTTGAGAAGCTTCGACTCATCCGGCTTGCCGGCCACGACAATCTGCCGTTTGGGGTCCCGCACAACCTCTGGAATCTTGAGATCGAGTTTACTTTTGATCTTCTTCTCGCCGTGACACTCGTAGCAGTAGGTTTTCAGGACCTTCTGGGCGTCGATGGCCAGATCGGCACGAGCGCCGGAAGGCAGTCCACAGGCGGCCAGGACCGCCCCCACCAGGGGAGCCGCAACCCAACCGAGCCGAATCGATGTCTTGGACATGGAAGAGATCCTCACCGTGGACTCCGGGAAGACAACAGTAGGTTGGAGCGAGGTAGGGCAGGCCGGTCGTGCGAACGGGAAGCCGTCTCGTCCAGCCCACGCAAGCCGCAGAACCGGAACGGATCTCTCGATCGGAGCCGGTTCCGCGGGAAAAAGTTCGCAGCTGTGACGCTTTTGTGTCCCAACGTGTTTGCCAGTTTCACATAACGGCCATCCCGGTGCCAGCAAAAACTGGCCAGCTTCGGAAAAAACCTCGCAGGCGGACGGCCATGCAGGACGCCCGGAACAGTTCTCGCCGTTTCTCGGGTCAAGTCCCCTATAAAGGTAATAACGAAACCGGGTCGGTTCCCGGACATCTTTTCAGAAAAAAACGAGAATAGTTCCTCCTGCAAGCGGACCCATGGCCGATCAATCCCATTTTTGGAGCGCCGCGGCAGCGGTTTATGAACAGGAGTTCATCGACCCTTACCGTGCCGACGTGCGCAACCCCCTGCACAACGTGGTCCGCCGGCTGGCAGAAGACCGTCCGCGAACGGCGGCGGATCTGGGTTGCGGCACCGGCCCCCTGCTGGCGTTCCTGGCGGAGCATTTTGCGCAGGTGCATGCTGTGGATTTCGCACCGGGCATGCTGGAGCGGGCCCGGGAAACAGTGGCGGGGCGGGCGAATGTAACATTCCTGGAGCACAGCCTCACCGATCTAGCGCCCCTGGCCGGCCAGGTGGACGTCGCGGTGGCGGTCAACAGCCTCGTGCTGCCGGACCCGCGCGAACTGGACGCGGCACTGGGCCAGGTGCAGACGATACTGCGCCCGGGCGGTATCTTCGTCGGTATCGTGCCATCGATGGATGCAGTACACTACTATACCATGCTGCTCCTGGACCGCGCCTTGGCGACCGGCATGCCCGTCGCCGCAGCGCGCCAGAACGCCGCCAGGCACGGGGAGCATCCCCTCTACGATTTCGCATTTGGCCAGTTCAACTTCCGCGGCCTGGAGCAGCATTTCTGGCAACCGTTCGAGCTATTCTACCGGCTACGCCGCGCCGGTTTCAAGAGGGTGCGCGTGGCAAAGGTCACGTTGTCGTGGGAGCAGCTGCATTGCGGCCGCGACCTGCGCGAGTATCCGCCGCCATGGGACTGGTTCTTCGAGGCGACGGGAGGCGACTAGCTCCATCGTCTTTTCCCTTGAGAAGAGCGCTTTTTTTCTGCACAGTACAGGAGACGCAGGCTGCGTTTCGGGCGGCTGGTCCGTCCGGGACCATTCCAGCCGCGCCCCTGGATCGGGTTGGGCGAGGACAATGGCCAAGGTCACCGTCTGCTGTCCAAGCTGTCGGACGCAATTCCAGGTCGAGGAAAACCTCCTCGGCAAAAAGGCTCGTTGCAAGCTCTGCCGGACCCACTTCATCCTGGCCGCGGCAGGCGACGCGGCCACGGTGCTTTCGTTTCCCTGGCCCTGGCTCGCGCGCACGGCCCCCGACGGAGCGACGGCTCCCGATTCGCCTCCCAACCAGGAAACGCCGCGGTCCGCCGACGGCGTGCCTGACAACTGGAAGCCGGGTGATGTCGTCCTCGACCTGTACGAGGTGCGTGAAGTCTTCACGAGCGGCGGCATGGGACTTGTCTATCGGGTAAGGCACCGCGGCTGGAACCTCGATCTGGCCGTCAAGTGTCCGCGCCCGCAGTTCTTCCGCCACGAGCAGGACAAGGAGAACTTCGAGCGCGAGGCGGAAACCTGGGTGAAACTGGGCCTGCACGCGCACACCGTCGCCTGCTACTACGTTCGCCGGCTTGGCGGCATCCCGCGCGTCTTTGCTGAGTACGTCGGCGGCGGCAGCCTCGAAGAATGGGTCCGTACGCGCAAACTCTATGCCGGCGGACCCCGCGCCGCCCTCGAACGGGTACTCGATCTGGCCATTCAGTTCGCCTGGGGCCTGCGCCACGCCCACGAACAGGGACTCATCCACCGCGACGTCAAACCGGGCAACGTGCTCCTGACGACTTCAGGGATCGCGAAAGTCACGGATTTCGGCATGGCCCGGGCGCATGGCGGCTCGACAGAGACTGCGGGCGGCGAAGAAATCCAGACACAATTCGTCACCGCAGGCGGCCTGACTCCGGCATTCTGTTCGCCGGAACAGGTGCGTGGCGAACTGGTCTCGCGCAAGACCGATATCTGGAGCTGGGGCGTCTCCATCCTGGAGATGTTCACTGGGGCGGTGACGTGGTCGGCCGGCTACCTGGCCCCGGCGGCGCTCAATGCGTTCCTCCACAGCGAGCGGCACGAACCGTATCTGCCGCCGCTGCCGGCGGGGTTGGTCGAACTGCTGAGGCAATGCTTTCGCGCCGAGCCGAAAGACCGACCCGAGGACATGCAAGAGATTGCCCTTCGTCTCCAGATAATCTACCAGGAAACGCTCGGGCGGCCCCATACACGTGAGGCTCCGCTGGCTGCCGAAGCGCTGGCAGACAGTCTCAACAACCGGGCGGTGTCCCTGCTCGACCTGAAGAAGCAGGACGAGGCGGAACAACTCTGGGAAAAGGCCCTGGCCGCCCATCCGCAGCACCCCGAGTGCGTCTACAACCTGGGCCTGAGCCGCTGGCGCAGCGGCCGGCATGCCGGCTCGGCCCTGGTGCGGCAGCTGCGCGAGGTTTGTGCCGTACATCCCGGCGAATGGCTGCCGCTCTACCTGCTGGGCCAGATCCAACTCGAACGGGGCGACTGGACGGAGGCCCGCGAAGCGCTGGAGAGCATCGCCGGAGCGGGCACCCATCTGGAAGAAGTCCAGATGGCGCTGGCCGCCACGCAGGCGTGGCTCGGCTGCTCCCGAGCGCCGCTGCGCACCTATGAAGGACATGCCGACTGGGTTTCGTCCGTTTCGCTGAGCCGCGGCGGCCGGTATGCGCTTTCGGGCAGCGCCGACGGTACCCTCAAGCTGTGGGACGTGCCGACGGGTCAGTGTCTGCGTACCTTTGCAGGGCACACGGAGTGGGTGACTGCGGTCAGCCTGGGCAGCGACGGCCGCCACGCGCTCTCGGGAAGCGCAGATCGGACGCTGCGCTGGTGGGACGTGGCCACGGGCCGCTGCCTTGCCGAGTTGCCGGCCCATGAAAGATGGGTGCTGGCCGTGGCCTTGTGCCCCGACGGTCGTTGTGCATTGTCCGGCGGCGGAGACGGAGCGCTCAAGCTGTGGGACCTTGGGGCCGGCGCAGAGCGGCGCCACTTTGGAGGACATACCGGACCCGTAACATCGCTTGCCGTCAGCGCTGACGGCCGCCTGGCCCTATCAGGCGGTCGAGATACAACGGTCAAAGTGTGGGACGTGGACACGGGTGAATGTCTGCGGATCTTCGAGGGACATGGCGATCGCGTCCTGTCGGTGAGCCTGAGCGGCGACGGGGGGCTGGCGGTCTCAGGCGGCGCCGACCGGACGGTGCGCTTATGGGACGTGGCGAGTGGTCAATGTCTGCATACCTGGGAGGGACACGCCGGCGCCGTCCATTCCGTCTATCTCGGTGCCGAGTCGCATCTGGTGCTGTCGGGCGGGGGCGATCGGAGCATCCGGCTCTGGTGCCTGGGCAGCGACCGCTGCCTGGCCACGCTGGCGGGGCACGCCGGCACGGTGAATTCGGTGTGTCTTGGTGCCGGTGGTCGCCACGCCGTCTCGGGCAGAGGCGACCACACGCTGGCGCTGTGGAGCTTTCCGCGCGCCGTGAAGGCGCCCTTTCTTGTCTCCCGGGTGCTGCCAAGCGATTTGGCCCTGACCGCGTGGGCCGAGTACGAACAGACGCTGGCGCGCGCGGCCGAGGCGGCGGCGGCGGGTGATGCGGTGGAAGCCGCGGAGTGGGTTCGCGCGGCCCGGGGCCAGCCCGGTTACGGGCGCCGCCCGGAGGCACTTCGGCAATGGGGGCAGCTCTACCTCCGGCTGCCGCGCAAGGGGTTTAACGCCGGCTGGGAGGGCGCCACTCTCGAAGGCCACCTCGACGCCGTGACGTGTGTGTGTGTCAGCGGCGACGGCCGCTATGCACTTTCCGGCAGCGCGGATCGTACCCTCAAACACTGGGAGGTCAATACCGGTCAATGCCTGCGCACGCTGGAAGGCCATGGCAGCGCCCTAACGGCGGTGTGCTGCACGCGCGATGGCCGGCAGGCATTGTCGGCCAGCGCCGACGGTACCCTCAAACTGTGGGAGTCGGCGTCCGGCCGTTGTCTCGTCACATTCCACGGCCACGAGGACGCCGTCACATCCGCGGGGCTCAGCGGCGACGGCCGCCTCGCCTGGTCGGGCAGCGCAGATGGCACGCAACGGCTGTGGGACGCGAAGTCGGGCCGCTGCCTCTACCTCCTCGATGGCCACGGCGACCCGGTGCAGGCGCTTGCCGTCAGCGACGAGGGTAGCCGTGTCATTTCCGGAAGTGCCCAATTCCTTGTCCGTAATGGCAGCGAACGGCTCTTCACCACCGGCCAGCTGCGGCTCTGGGAGACGGCTTCCGGCCGCTGCCGCCACACCTTCGAGCGAGCGGAGGCGGTGACGGCGGTCCGCCTCAGTCCGGACGGGCGGCACGCTGTCTCCGGCGGCGGTCGCTCGGTGTTCGACGCAGGGACCGCCAAGCTGTCGCAGGCGGGGACGCTCTACCGCTGGGAGATGGCGGCCGGCCGTCGTCTGGACAGCTATACCGGCCATGCCGAGGCGGTCACATCGGTTTGCTTCAGCGGCGACGGCAGATACATTTTATCGGGAAGTCTCGATCGAACGGTCAAGCTGTGGGAGGCGTCGGGCGGCCGTTGTCTGCGGACTTTTGGCGGGCACCGTGACGCGGTCACGGCGGTGGCCTTCAGTCCCGACGGCCGTTATGCGCTTTCGGGCAGCGTGGATCGGCTGCCCAAGGTGTGGGTGCTGGACTGGGAATTGACCAACCGCGAACCCGGCGACTGGGACGAGGGAGCACGGCCCTACCTCGAGACGTTCCTGACGCGGCACACGCCCTATACCGCCCCTCTGCCTCCTGGAACGAAGCGATCCGGACGCGAGGGGACGCACGGGCAGCGGCAGACCAGCGCGGCGTTGACCGAGGCCCTGACCCGCCGTGGCAGGCCGATCTGGAGCGAGGAGGATTTCGAGGAATTGCTACACGTCCTGGGCTGCGCCGGCTACGGCTGGTTGCGGCCGGCAGGGGTGCAGCGGCAGCTGGAACGATTGGCTCGGGCCCGGCAGGGACCGGGAGACTCGGAGCGGGAGTAACGACGAGATGTTCGCCGGGAGCCTGCGTCGCCGCGTGATTCCCGCCGTGGTTACGGCGGTGGCTGTCGTGTTGGTGCTGTTCTACCGATTGGCGGAGCCGGTGCGCTTCGCCACGCCGGCGGCCTGCGTCGAGGCGTTTGGGACGGCGGGCAAGCAGGGTGACGCGAGGGGCTATCTCGATTGCCTGGCGGAGCCTTTGCGTTCCGAGACGGGACAGCGCTATGGCGGGTCGGAACGTCTGGCCGAAGCCTTGCGACAGAGCATGGCAGAGGTGAAAGGGTGGGTGCAGATTGCGCCATTGGTGGAGGGGAGCGTGGCTCAGGTTGATGTAGACGAGGTACGCCGCGATGGCATTCGCCGTATCCATTTCCGCCTGGAGCGATCGCGCGCGGGATGGCGTGTGGCGGCAATCGGCGCGCGAAGGGAGCGGGCCGCGCCCGTGCCCTACGGGACACACATCAAGGAGGTAGTGGAGGCACCGTGAGCCGCGCCGACTCGTCGTCAGAGCCCGGAGCGTCAGCGACGGATGAGTATTTCCGTCGCTGACGCTTCGGGCTCTGACGACTCTCACGGTTTGTACGTGATCCACAGCGGTGACGCCCAGGCGAGATTGCCGTCCTCCTGCTCGATGCGAACGTAGTAATAGCTCGTCTTCCCCGCCTTCGCTTCCATGTCCGTGTAACGCAGTTCCTTCACCTCTCGGGTGCGTGGCTCAACCGAGTAGACATATTTGTTGTCGCGGATAATGTGCAGCTTGCCGATCAGTGCCGTGCCGTACGCGCTGATCTCCAGCGTCGGCGGCTTCGCCGTCGTGAACTCGTCCCCCATCAGATGCTCGCCGGACCGCACGACGAGAGCGATGTTGTCCGTAGCGCCGTAGCAGTGCCGCTTGCTGAAAGCATCGATGACGCCCTGCCGCGACAGATCATCGGTCACCAGCACAGCGTAGCTCATGTGCGTGCTGACGTGATCGCTGGAACACTCGAAACCGAGCCGATACCCCTTTTCCAGCGCGTTCCAGATGAAGCCTGCCGGCTCAAAACCGCCGATCTGCGTCTCTTTTGTCGGCGAACGCGGCGCGCCGGGGTGCTCATAGTTGTGGCGATGCCCCTGATAGATCTCGACGATGGGCTCCGCGGTGTTGTCGTTGTCGCGCCAGTCGGTGCCCATGTTGGTGGCGCTGGTGTGCGAGGCACAGATGCCCCCGAAGTGTTTGAGGTAGGCGTAGAGCATCTTCGTGTCCGGCGTCCCGTTTTCCGGCGTCCCCTTCATGTTGCCGCGCGGCAGCGGTCGAATGCCACGCTTCGGCATGATGACGTTGCGGTGGCCATTGGGATAGACCACACTCCGCTCGTAGGTGTGGACGGCGACAAACGCGGTCGGGTTTTGCATGATATCTGTCATCTTCTGCATCTGCCACCAGAAATACTCGACGCCGAAGCCGTTGTCATGGTCGCCGACGCCGATCCAGTCGAGCCGGCCCGCATCGAGGGCATAGCGCCAGGCGTCCTCATACAGGCCGTCGGCGTCGCGGTGGGCGGTATACTCCGTATGACGATGGAACTCGCCGCGCAACAGGTGCAACTGCTTGCCGCCAACCTCGACGCGCCAGTCGCGCATGCGCGCCACGTCGGCCGGCTCGTCGGGGTGAACGGGAGGCAGTTCCGGTGCGGGCGCCGGCCGATCGGCCACAAGCTGCGGCGCCCCGACTGGATCGTTCGACGACAGCACCGACGCAAAGAGATCGTCCTGGTCGCGGTTCTGCGTGCGCAGGCGCGCATCGCTGCTGTGGACCGCGAGGATGCCTTCCTGGAAGGGCACTAGCGCTGGCCGATTGTCGAGGAGGTTCGACGAATTGGCGAGGCGCCGCGGATACGACCATTTCTTACCGTCATAGCGGAGGGCGTAACTATCCCAGACCTCGCCGAGGCCGCCGAACAGCGGGTGATGGCGCACGAGCAGCCAGACGGCGCCAGCAGCATCGACGGCCAGGCGCGGCACACTCTTGTTTCGCTTCAGACGCCGGTTCATGGCCTGTTCAAGCTCGCCGGCCGGCTGCATGAGTTTACCGTCCACCAGGCACTTGACCTTTACTGTGCGATGGATGTAGAGGGCAAAGCCGGGATTCTTCGTCAGGCCGACCCGGCGAAACTGCCGTTCGTTCGAGAAATCCTTGCCCCATTGTTCATCGCCTTCCTCGTAGGCGATCCAGAGACGGTCCTGGCCGTCGCAGACAATGTGCGGCCTGGCCTCAAAGCGGGCCGAATCGGCGACGACCCGCGTCGTGCCCGTCTTGCCGACAGTGTATAGCAGAACGTCGTAGTTCCCCTTGTCGTAGGTGTCCCAGGCGACGTAGACGTTGCCGCGCGCGTCGGTGGCGAGGGCGGGGCTCCAGTCGTTGGCCTTGCTGCTGGAGATGGTCTGTCCCTTGCAGTAGGGGTGGCCTTCGGCCAGCGCCGCGAGCATGATGTCGAAATTGTCCTTGTGCCACGCTTGCCACGCTAGCCACACGATGCCCGCGGAGTCGGTCGCGGCGACGACGTGGAAGTCGGCGCCCGGCGAACGGGTGAGGCGGACGGTGTCGGACCATTGGCCGGCGCCCGTTTTGCCAGCGGCCGGTGGCGCGTACGTGCGGTAGAGGATTTCCCAGTCGCCCTCGATTTGCTGGCTCCAGGCAACGACGACGTTACCCTTGCCGTCCACGGCGACGGCCGGCCGCCAGATGTTCAGGCTCGGCGCCGTCACGTCGAGGCCCGGCTGCCAGGCCTTGCCGTCGAACTCCATCAGGCGCACCTGGTCGCCGTTGCCCGTTGGTACGAGGTCGTCGAACTCGCCCCTGGCGACGCGCTCCATGACGATCGGTTTGCCCGGCACGTACTCGACGTAGGCGAGCCAGATCCGGCCGTCGGCGCCCTTGGCGAGTACCGGGTAATCGTCCTCGGTGTCGCGGCCGGTGAGCCGCAACGCCGGGTCCTGACGCTCGACCGTGGCCCGGCCGCCGAGGTATTCCTTGACGCGGCCGTCGATCAGGTCGGTCGGCGTGAAGGAGAACTTGCCCTGTTCCGTCTTCAGCGTGACCGTGGCGGAGAGGGGCACTTGCAGGCTCAGACGCAGGACGGGGTGAATGACGGTGTCGCTCATCATCACTTTGCGGACGATGGTGAGGGCGCGGAAGCGGGCGCCGTCGGCCTTGGCGTTGGGACCACCTCGGACGATTTCGAGATGAGCAACCTTGCCTTCGGAGACCTCGACCTCGCCGTCCCAGCGGGTGGGCTTCTCGTCGGTGCGACCCAGGTCAATCTCGAGGCCGATGAGCTGGGCGGTCATGGAAATGGGCTGCCCGGCTGGACGCTGCGTTGCCGGCGGCGACTCCGCTCGCGCCCTGAACGGTGTTCGCCGGGACGGTCCCAGCAGCAGGACCGCCAGCAGGAACAGGCACACCGCCGCCAAACCCGCGACCCCACCGCGAAGGCGTGACCGACTCATCGGAGGTCCTCCGGTCGGATTATTCGTACCGCGCTCGGAGAAGCCGAGCACGACCTCGAAATACCGCCCGGGAGGAGCGATCGCAACAGAATTCCGCGGGCGAAAAGGGCTCATGCGCAAATAATGAGAGAAATCATTGAGACTGGCGCCCGCGAGCGGTACACTCGTGTCGTCGGGTCGGCGGCCGTGGACCGAGAGTCAGTCCCGTCCCGACAGCCCGTCCGCTATCCGCATTCCTCAAGGACCCTGCCATGCGCAACGTACTCTCCTTCCCACCACTCTTCCGAATTCTGCTTGTCATGGCGACACTGCACGCCGCCCCTGCCAGTATGCCAGCTGCCGAGCCGCAGCCGCCGAAGGGGTTCGAGCCGCTTTTCAACGGTACCGACCTGTCGGGCTGGCACGGCATGCCGCACTTTGACCCGTACAAGCTCAACGCCATGAAACCCGAGGAACGGACCGCCCAGATCGAGAAGTGGACCGAGGATGCGAAGAAGCACTGGACGGTCAAGAATGGTGAGCTAATCAACGACGGCAACGGCGCCTACCTGACCACCGACAAGGATTACGATGATATTGAGCTGTTGATCGAGTACAGGACCGTACCGAAGGCCGACAGCGGCATCTACCTGCGGGCCACGCCACAAGTGCAAATCTGGGATTACACCAAGGAGGGTGGGAAGTGGACCATCGGCGCCGACAAGGGCAGCGGCGGACTGTGGAATAACAGTCCCGGTGCCCCTGGCAAGGACCCGCTCGTCCTGGCCGACAAGCCGTTCGGCGAATGGAACACTTTCCGGATTCTCCAGGTCGGCGAACGGGTGACCGTTTATTTGAACGGCAAGCTGGTCGTCGATGGCGCCCGCCTCGAAAACTTCTGGAACCACAAACTGCCGCTCCTCCGGAAGGCACCCATTCAGCTGCAAACCCACGGCGGCGAGATCCGCTGGCGCAACATGTTCCTCCGCGAGATTCCGTCGGCCGAGGCCAACGAGATCCTGCGCAAGCACGGCTCGAGGGGCTTCGTGGACGTCTTCAACGGCAAGGACTTTACCGGCTGGGGCGGCCCCGTCGATCAATACGAAGTCGTGGACGGAGCCATCGTCTGCCGGCCGAACAAGGGCGGCACCATCTTTACCGAGGAAGAGTACAGCGATTTCGTCGCTCGCGTCGAATTCAAGCTGCCGCCCGCCGGCAACAACGGCCTGGCCATCCGCTACCCCGGTCAGGGCGACACCGCCTACGTCGGCATGTGTGAGATCCAGGTGCTGGACGACTCGGCTCCGGCGTACGCCAAGCTCGACCCGCGGCAGTACAACGGTTCGGCCTACGGCATGGTCCCCGCCCAGCGCGGCTACCAGCGGCCAGTCGGCGAATGGAACTTCGAGGAAGTGACGATCGAGGGCCCGACGATCAAGGTGGAACTGAACGGCACCGTCATCCTCGATACGGACCTGAGCAAGGTGACGGAGTACATGGCCAACCACGCGCACCCGGGCAAAGAACGCACGAGCGGCAACTTCGGCTTCGCCGGCCACAACGACCCGGTCGCCTTCCGTAACATCCAGATCAAGCGCCTCGAGCAGAAACTGCCCAACCCCGAAAAGGAATAACCCCATGACAACGTCACGCATTACGCGCCGGACTGCGCTGAAGCGCATCGCTGTGGCCGGCCTGGCTATTCCATTCGTCTTCCGCCAGCATGCGACCGCCGCCCCGAGCCAGACGGTCCTCCATGCCAGTTTCGGCGCCAACGGCATGGCACTGTCCGACATCGGCTCGTTGACCGCGAGCAAATATCTCAAACTCGTGGCGGTGGCCGACGTGGACCTGGCGCGCACGGCCGAGGTCAAGAAACGCTTCCCCGACGTGCGCATTTATCAGGACTGGCGTCAACTGCTCGATAAGGAAAAGGATCTGAATTCGGTCAACGTGTCCACGCCGGACCACATGCACGCCCCGATCACGATGCGGGCACTGCAGCAGGGACTGAACGTCTACACGCAGAAGCCGCTAACGGGCACGATTTACGAGGCCCGGCAGTTGACGCAGGTGGCACGCGGCAAAAAGCTGGTGACGCAGATGGGCATTCAGATTCATGCGCACGAGGTCCATCGCACGGTCGTCCGCACCATTCGGAGCGGAGCCATCGGCAAGGTGAAGGCGGTTCACAGCTGGAGCGGCAAGCAGTGGGGCGATCGGAGTCCCCGGCCAGACCGCACCGACCCGATACCGGCGGACCTGAACTGGAACTTCTGGCTCGGCGTGGCGGCCGAGCGACCGTACATTGGCGGCGGCTACTACCATCCGGGCAACTGGCGCAAACGGCTCGACTTCGGCACCGGCACCTTCGGCGACATGGGTTGTCACATTCTCGATCCGGTTTACGGTTCGCTTGCCCTGACTGCGCCGACCTCCGTGCGCTCGGAAGGCGGGGCGCCGAACGCAGACAACTGGGGGCTCGACTCCGAGGTGAAATACGCGTTCCCCGGCACGAAGTTCACGACCGAGACGCTGGTCCTGCACTGGTACGATGGCAATAAGCGGCCGCCGGCAGAGGTGAAAGCACTGCTCGGCGGTCAGAATTTCAACGATCAGGGATCGGTTTACATTGGCACGGAGGGCGTGCTTTATTCGCCGTACATCGCCGCGCCGGTGCTGCTGCCGGCCGACAAATTCAAGGAGTATCGGCTGCCGCAGGTCGGCGGCGAGAATCACTACTTGCAGTTTGTCGAGGCCTGCCGGGGCAATGGCCACACCTCGACACCCTTCGACTACTCGGGGCCGCTGACCGAAACCGTGCTGCTAGGCTGTTTGGCGACGCGCTTCCCGCAAACGACCCTGGAATGGGACGCGGCCCAGGTGAAGGTGACGAGCCTGGCCGAGGCAAACCGCTTCGTCCGCCGCCAATACCGCAAGGGTTGGGAGGTGGAGGGGTTGTGATCCGTGCGGCACGGCACAAGTTCTTGTGTAGCCGCGACGCGCAGTGCGGCATGTGTTTCGCGAAACGGAAACGCGTCGCAGCGGCACGATGAACTTGTTCCTGGACGGCGGGCAAACGAGAGGAACGTATGATATCCATAAAAGTGTTCATATCAGGACGCCGCTGGCTCTGCCTACTGGCCGCCGCGCTCATAGGCCCCATCCAAGCGCTGCCGACCCGGGGAGAACCTCCTAAGAACGTGGATTTCGCCCATGACATCCTGCCGATCCTCAAGGCACGCTGTGCCGAGTGCCACACCAACGGCAAGCGCAAGGGCTCGGTTTCGCTGGATACGCGGGAAGAGCTCCTTAGGAAGAGGGCCGCCGTTCCCGGCAAGGGTAGCGAGAGCAAGCTGATACGGCGAGTCAGCAGCAAGGACCCGGACGAGCGCATGCCGCCCAAAGGGCGTCCGCTTGCCGCCAGGGAGATCGAGCTGCTCCGGCGCTGGATCGACGAGGGGCTGCCCTGGGAGCCGGGATTCACGTTCAAGGTAAGCGCCTATGTGCCGCCGCTGAAGCCGCGCCGGCCGACGCTACCGCCTGCCCGCGCGGGCCGCGTCCATCCGATCGACCGCATTCTCGATGCCTATTATGTGCAGCACCAGGTGGACCCGCCCGCTCCGCTCGACGACGCAGATTTCCTGCGCCGCCTCTACCTCGACGTCATTGGCATGCTGCCGACCCCCGCCGAGGTGGCTGCCTTCCAGAAAGACACGGCTCCCGACAAGCAAGCCCGCATCGTTCAGAGGCTCCTGAGCGACGACCGGGAATGGACGGAGCACTGGCTTTCCTTCTGGAATGACCTGCTGCGCAACGACTACGCCGGCACCGGCTACATTGACGGCGGCCGCAAGCAGATCACCGCCTGGCTCTATGCCTCGCTCCTGGCAAACAAGCCCTACGACCAGTTCGTCCGCGAGTTGATCAGCCCGAGGCCCGATTCGGAGGGGTTTATCAAGGGCATCAAGTGGCGCGGCAAGGTGAACGCCAGCCAGGTGCCGGAGTTGCAGTTTTCACAAAACATTTCACAGGTGTTTTTTGGCATCAATATGAAGTGCGCGTCGTGCCACGACAGTTTCATCGATCACTGGAAACTCGACGACGCCTACAGCCTGGCCGCGGTCATCGCCGACCAGCCGCTGGAGACTTATCGCTGCGACAAGCCGACCGGCCGCCGTGCCAGTCCGCGTTTCGTCTTCCCCGAACTGGGCGCCATCGACGCGACTCAGCCGAAGTCAAAACGATTGGAACAACTGGCCCGCCTGGTGACGCACCCGGACGATGGTCGGTTCACGCGGACGATCGCGAACCGCCTTTGGCAGCGTCTTATGGGCCGTGGCATTGTCCATCCCGTGGACGTGATGGCCAATCGACCGTGGTCGGATGACCTGCTCGATTACCTGGGTGTGTACCTCGCCGACAATGGTTACGACCTGAAGAAGCTGGTCGAACACATTGTCACCTCGCACGCTTACCAGGCGCAGGCGGTGGCGCTGGCTATGGACCCTGCAGGAGACGAGTATCTCTTCCGAGGGCCGGAGGTGAAGCGACTGACGGCCGAGCAGTTCATGGACGCGGTCTGGATGCTCACGCGGTCGGGACCGACCCAGCCCGTGGCGCCGGTGCGGCTGCCGGCGTTCGCCGACTCGGTGCCGGAGGAGCGCCGTTTCGTGCGCGAGACCCTGGTGAATGCCGACGCCTTGATGCGTTCGCTGGGCCGGCCGAACCGCGAGCAGGTTGTCACGACACGACCCGACCAGCTGACCACCCTGGAGGCCCTCGATTTGTCGAACGGGCAGATCCTCGCGGAAACGCTGGCACGCGGCTCGGCCAACCTGCTGAAAACACATCCGGGGACGACCGGCGACGCGTTGATCGAGGAGTTGTACCTGCGTGCGCTGTGTCGCCGTCCCACGACCGAGGAACGGGCCGCGGCCCGCGACCTGCTCGGTTCACCCGCGACACCCGATGGACTGACGGACCTGCTGTGGGCGGTGGTCATGCTTCCAGAGTTCCAGTTAATTCGCTAAAGTGGAGCCAGGGAGGCTTTTGCTGCTGGAAAGTTACCGGGGTACAAGAAACCGCAATGATGGGACATGGTTCAGAGCAAGTTCCTCCAGGTAGTTAGTCACTTGGCGGGTGCGTTGAAACAACGACTCAGAGTTGTCATGCCGCTCCGCGGCACCCTGAAACCATGAAAATGGCCG
>JRHI01000403.1_pt1 | contig 47742 bp, 42 predicted proteins | sample 215371 | NCBI WGS metagenome assembly JRHI01 (sample SAMN02929681, study PRJNA255918) | sediment metagenome | biome: cave system; feature: Ice Cave; material: Sediment; isolation source: sediment from deep within a dark volcanic ice cave with no known source of... ... | reverse complement strand
CAAACCGCCTAATCGTTCAATTGTCACATTGATTTGAACCATGCCTTAGGGGAAATGTAATCAAAAGTGTGTATTGCCAACAAAAAAGGTCCGTGTCGTACGACGCGGACCTTTTTTGTTGATATTCTACCTCGTCCTCAACTCCTGTAATGTTGCCAGCCTCTCTTTAGCGATTGAGTTTTCGGGATTAACTTTGGCCAGGTTGCGATAGACGCGGCTAGCCTGCTCGTACTCGCCCACCGATTGATAGGTCTGGCCGAGCAGATCATAGGCCTCGTAATTATTGTGGTCGATGGTGATCAACTGCTGGAGCGCGGCCACTGCTTCTTTGACTTGATGCGTTTCAAAGTAGTGGCGTGCGATCACAACCTGGTACTGGACAGCATCTTTCGCGCGGCCTAACTGCAAGCAGAAGCCGACAACCTCGCGTAGAAGCTCCATCGAATTGGGTGTAAGTTTGACGGCCCGGCTCAAGTTAACCAGCGCTTCTTCTGGATTTCCCGCATCGGCATAGATAGTGCCGATACGCTGCAGAGTCGTACCCTCGAGGTCTTCCTGGTCACAACGATGGTAGATATCGGCAAGCAGGCGCAGTTCAGCGATTGCTTCATCCAATAGCCCACGGTTCAGATAGATCTCCGCAAGGTCGTCGTGCGGGCGGGGATCCTGAGGTGCCATGAGCACCATCTCGTTTAAGACACTAAGCGCGTTCTCTGTCTGGCGCTTGTTGCGGTAGTGGCGTACCAGGTCAGCATATTCTTGTAGAGCGCCTTCAATGTCTCCCTGTCGCGCAGAAATCTCGGCGAGCGCGGAGGAAACCTCGTCCTGGTACGTGGTGGACTGTTTGACCTGGCGCAAAATGGCCTGCATCTGCTCCTCTTTGCCCGAGCGCCCGTAGGCTTTGGCGAGTAGCATGGATATCTCCACCTCGGGAGCCTGGTGCTCTTCTCCTTCTTCGCGAGGACGCGCAGCCCAGGTGCTTGGGTCTACCGAACCTGTCGCGTTGCGACGAACCGTCTGAAGCGCCTGCTCAAACTGCTGGATAGCATCATCAGGTTTCCCCTGGCTCAATAAGCATTGTGCACTGCTGACTCGTGCCAGCACATCGACCGCGCTGTCGCGCATTGCCAATCGGTAAGCTTCGATCGCTTTATCATAGTGACCGGCTTGCTGGTGGATCTGCCCCAGTGCGAAATGGACATTTGCGTTGTTTGGATGAGCTTCCGCTGCCTGGTTATACTCGCGTACCACAGACTCGTATCTTTTTTGTCCCTCGCCGCGCAACTGCCAGCGAATTCGGGATAGCCCTTCGAGCGTGGGGGCGCCCGCTGCCCCCACGGTAGTGATCATCGCGATATGCCAGCGCACCAGCGCCGTGATATTGCGGGGATCTACCTGCAGCACCCGTTGATACTCCGCCACGGCCTGTTGACTCCGTCCCAATTTCTGCAAGGCGAGGGCATAGTTCAGTCGTGTCGGTACACTGGTCGGGCTCTCTTGTAAGGCCTGCTCGAGTTCCGTCAAGGCACGATCCATATAGCCGAGACGCAGATACGACTCCGCCGCCAGCGTCCGCTCGCGCAACAGATCCTCTTTATTGCCCTGTGACGAGAGCAGGTTGATCAAACGCATGCGATAGGTGAGATTGTTCGGCTCCAATTGCAGGATGCGCCTATAGGTGGCAAGAGCGTCGTCGTGGCGGCCATTGACGATATAGGTATCGACGAGGATGGCGTACTTGGTAATGGCCTGCTCGACTTTTCCCTGGCGCGCGTAAATCTCGCACAGCACCTGGTGTACATCCAGGTATTGCGGCGCTATATCGATCACATGAAGGCATTCTTCAGTAGCTGGTGTCAGTAGGCCGTGATTGATATACTTCTGGATGTCTTGCATGGATTGCACAACCTGCAAGCGGATGTTTTCAGGCAGAGAAGCTGTACTGGCTAACACCGCCTCTGCAACCTGTTTTAGTGCCTCATCTTTGTTGCTGGAGCCTGCCATCTGGCTCAACAAATCTTCGGCGCCTTTGCTGTTCCTGGCAGGCGGAGCTTGCAGGACAGGACTGACCTGTTCCAGTTCCGGTGCAATTACTGGCGAAATAGCAGTTATCGGTGGCTGTTGGTCTGGTTGGTCAGATTGATCTAGTTGGTCTGACTGTTCAGATTGCGCGAAAATAGCCGTTTCCTGGGGTGCTTGAGGCATGGATGCAACGGGTGCAGGCGCTGCGGGTTGTGGCTCCGGTTCCGGTGGAATGATGCGTGTCGCGTTCCCTGGTTTTGCATCTTCTATCAGCCACGAGGACGATAACGATGTGGGTGCGACAGGTGAGGCGGACGGCGCGGGATTCATAACCCTCGTTTCCGTCGATGAAAATGAATCACGCACCGGCACGGGCGGAATGCGCTGCTCGGTTGTAGGTTGCTCGGTTACCGAGGGTTGCTGTAATTGCTGTGGTTGCTGTACAGGTGGGACGGGCGCCGAATTTACAGCCGATTTGTTCGCAACCTGAGTTTTATCCGCGTCGCTCAAAATACCCGTCAGCCAATCTGGCAGCTCTCCACTTGTGTTATGATTCGTAACTCCTGATATGGATACTTGTGGTGCTGCTGGTAACTGTGTCGAGGCGGGTGGTGGCCCATTGGGCGGCATGTTTCCCGCGCTAAAGGCCATAGTGGCGGCATCTTGCATAGCAGATGGCCCTGGCTGCTGTTGTGGTGGAGGCGTGACAGGTCGTGCTGAAGCAGGCGAGTTCATGATCTGTTGCATCATAAACTCGACCTGGGCAACCTTATCATTCCAGCCGCGACTGCGCAGGAAACCCAGTAGGGCATTGTAGACCGTCAAGGCCTGCTCTTGTTCGCCTAACGCGCGGTGGGATTCCGCCGCTTCCTGGCAGAGCTGAAGCAATTGGTCAGATTCTTCGACCGTCAGGGCGTCTAGATTCACGCGATCAACGGCTTCATCAAAATGAACCGTCGCCGTGCGCAGATCGCCGCGCGCGCGATAGCACTGCCCCAATGCATAGTAGCAAGAGAGCGCGTAATCGGGGTCATTGAGCAGCAGTTGGAATTGATTGATAGCCTCGTCCCAGCGCTGTTGCTCTTGATACAGCCAGCCTAAAAAGTATCGTGCATCTGGTCGATCGAAACCACTCTCCAGAATCTGTTCACAGAGGTCGATAGCATCATTAAAACGACCCTGGGTCTGAAAGGTTTGAGCTTGCTTCAACACTCCTGTGACCTGGCTAGCAGTTACTCGTCTACGTGGAGCTGATTCCACGCCGCCAGCCATACCTCCACTGGCAAAAGATGGCCCAGCATTACCCGCTCCACCAAAGTTGCCTGCGCTACCCATGTTACCCATGATGCCTGTATTCCCTCCGCTATTGTAGCCCGGTGTAGCCGAATCGGTCACCGGGCTACCTGTATATGTTAATGGGCTAGATGGCGTGTCAGCCATTGTACCCGTCGCTGGTGAATAAGATGATCCCGCTCTTGTTGGGAGTGGACTTGATTGTTGTTGCTTTTGCTCTTTCATCGATGAGAGCAGTTGTTGTGCTTGTATATTTGTAGCGTCCGCACGCAGTACTTCTTCACACTGTGTGCGAGCAGCTGAAACGTCATGCCGTTGAAGATACCCTTGAGCGGCAGCCAGGCGTTCCTGGATCATAAAGGCGATGTCTTTTTTCCCAAGATAATAGGCAGCCAGACGTTCATGTGGCTCGGGGGCTCCAGGAGACAACTGCACAGCCTTTTGCCATGCCGCTTCGGCACGAGCGCCTTGACCGGCTTGTGAGTACAAATCTGCCAGGTGCAGATACGCTCTGTAGGCGTCGTCGCGCCGATGAAGAATGCCATACAGTTCAGCTGTTTTGCTCAAAGCAATAATGTTGCTGTAGTCACGCTTCAGCGTATATTCATACTCGTCGAGAGCCTTCTGCCACTGCTTAGTCTGCATATAGCAGAAACCTAGTCCACCACGCGCCATCGTGTCATCTGGGAACTCAGCTAATGCCCGCTGGTATTCCTGCGTTGCCTCCTCCCACTGGCTATCCCAACGGTGATGATCCGCTGTGTTCATCGCCATACTGAAAGCTTGTCTGTTCCCAGGCATTAAAGGTTCACTTTCTCGAATGGTTCTACGGTAGAGAGATGCAACGTATCGCACCACCTGGACCCAACTCAACAAGTCCAGTTAAATCTAGGTTACTACAAATCTTGTTTTATGCAGCTTCTTTTGGTACTAAAGTACCTTGATTTCCGCCAGAGTACTCTTCAAGTATTACCCTCTGTAATTAATGAATTGTAACGCGACGGAGTAATCTTTTTGCTTGAGCAGCGCAATTACTCCTTGCAGGTCATCACGGCTCTTGGCTGTCACTCGCACCGCATCTCCCTGAACTTGTGGTCGCACTTTGGGGATGTTATCACGGATGTACTTGCTTATCTCTTTCGCGAGTTCTTGCGAAATCCCCTGCTGTAAATCGATGACCTGGCGTACTTTGCCGCCGGATGCGTTCTCCTCTTTCCCCAGTTTGAAAATCTTCAACGAGAGATTGCGACGAATAGCTTTCGATTCCAGGATATCTCGTACACTTTTAAGTGTGAGCGAACTATCGGTGAGGATAGTAATACTTGTTTTACTGTGCGCTATTTCGGTTTTTGTATCTTTCAAATCATAACGAGTCTGAACTTCTCGCCGTGTCTGGTCGATGGCATTGACCAGTTCCTGCTCGTCAAATTGTGAAACTATATCAAATGAACAATCTCCAGCCATTGATTTCCTCCCTTTGAACGTGTAATTGGTACAGAATGGCTATCATGGAATATTCCCTCTCCATGTCCCAACAAATAGTATACTGTCTATCTGTGAGGCATTGTAGCGCATTTTTCCGGCATTTGCCAGAATACCCCCCCAAGTCTCTTACTGACGCGCGCTAGACTTGTGATATCATGGGAAGGTCCATCCTGGAAGCTGGAAAGAGCATATGTCAGCAATAATGTATGATAGCAGGCCACTCGTGGCTCGTATGACCGAAGAACTGCGAGCGGAGGCGGCGCAATTTCGCAAACAACACCACCGATCGGCTCGCCTGGCACAACTGGTGGCAGGACATGATGTCGCGGCGGAGGTCTATAGCAGGCAATTAGTGCGCTCCTGCCAGACTGTTGGCCTGGGCTGCGCCACCCTGGCCTATCCTTTTGAAATTGGAGAAGAAGAATTGCGAGCGGAGGTGGCCGCTCGCAACGATGATGCCAATACCGATGGTGTCGTCCTGCTGTTACCGTTGCCAGCACATATTCGGCAGCGTATCGTGACGGATGTCCTGCGTCCAGAGAAGGACGTTGACGGACTTGGCTCCCGCAATGCAGGAAATATGCTGCTTGGCTTTCCCAGCTTCATTCCCTCCACGGCAGATGCCATGCTCGCTGTCCTGCGCGATGCTCATCTATCCGTGGCGGGCCGCAATGCTGTCATTGTTGGACGCAGCAATATTGGCGGTAAGCCCATTGCGCTGGTTTTGTTGCGCCAGGACGCTACAGTAACAATTTGCCACTCGTATACGCAGGACCTTGCCAGCATTACCAGGGACGCCGATATTCTCGTAGTGAGTACAGGGCGTCCGGCCAGCCTTACTGCTGATATGGTGAAGCCTGGCGCGATTGTGCTAGACGCTGGCATCAATACCGTCGCTGGAAAAGTTGTTGGCGATGTCGACTTTGCAGGCGTGCAAGAAGTGGCCTCTTTTCTCACACCAGTTCCCGGTGGTCTTGGTCCTCTCACCCATCTGATGTTAATCCGCCATACGCTGCTTGGCCCACAATAAAGGAAGTCAAAATGTTAGGAACTGACACTTCGAGCCGATTCATAACATTTTGACTTCCTATGTATTTATGCTCGCTGGACTTTAACCCGATTAGGCCGCGTGAAGAACGCAATGGCAATCAATATTGCCGCGCAAGCGAAGGCACCCACGGCGTAAAAACGATGGACACTCTTTACGACTGCAGGGTGCTTGATACCATCGATGAAATGGAGCGTCCCATCATGGACAGCCAGGTAGGGATGGTAGATGCCTGGAATGAGAAAATAAATGCCCGCGATGATTGCAAGCACTCCTAGGGTGGCTGCGACATAAAAAAGAGTTTTTTTCACGTTTGAAAGACTTTCTCCCTCTGCTATACTTGTTTTTTGGGTAGATACACTCCCTTTGTAACTATTCAAGGCTCATTCTCTTGCCGCCCTCGGCACCACATTGAATGAAGGAATAGGGCAAGGTTGTCCGTCCCCTGCACTCCGGCTGAAGAGTTCCCTCTACTCTATCAAACGAGCATCTATCATCCACATAATTACCCGCGACAAATTAGCCATTTTGGGTTAATTTGTCGCGTGACGTTTCTAAGCTCAGGTGAATGCAATGAAAAAACTAATAGTATTTGCTGGATGTAGTAGCGTAGCGGTTCTGTCGGGTCACAATATCACCACTGATACGGACAGCGATGCCCTCTTTCTCGAGAGCGCGCCGCAACTCGGTCAGGTTGATATCGTTACTTGCGATGAGAATATTGGAGCTAAGTTTACTCAGGTTATATTTTTTCAGCTTGCTCGAAGAAGCAATTTCATCCGCTACAGCTTCGCTTGACACTTCAATCAACATGACCTGCGAAATCTTTACGTCCTTGTACAGCTTGACCCAATCGCGCAAGGTATAAGCAACATTCTGAGGAACTTCTTTTTGGCTGCTTTCTTCAAGGACCTGGAGTATCTTGTCAATAGTGTTACCTGCCTCTACACCGCGCAGCACCGAATTACGTGTCAATGTCAACCGGCTCACCATGTTGACCTGGTTCACCTGTGCGAACGGCAAAAGGCTATAGAGCGCGGGCATATCGGGATGCAGTAAGAGCAACTCAAAATTGGGCTGTAAGACCAGCGAGCGGATACCATTCTCTTGCAAAGGCGAAGATACGGAGACCTGCGCCGCAGCCTTTGTCTCGGTGGAGAGGACTGCGCTTCCCAGCTCGGTTAGCATGAAAGCAACGGGATTCTTTACTTCAGAAGTTTGGGGAAATTCTTGACCTTGATAGCCAAGCGAGACGAGTCCAAACTCAAAAAGAGAAGAGGACAGCAATCCAATATAGTATTCCCCTTCGGCGCTATTCCACTTGATACGCATCGCGCTGGTCTTGGCGCGATCACCTTTGCGGATAGTGTAGTGAACCGGGCGTAGCTCAAACGAGTCCTTGTCCCAAATTTTCTGTAGTAACGCATCAACGCTATACCACTGCTCGGGGATACAGCTCTGTAAATGTTCAACAATCAAACTACGCGCCTTTATCGGATTCCAGGTGTACGGATCCCACTGCCTGAAATGGACTCCCACGATGTCCATCCAGCGAAAGCTTTTTTCCCAGCATTGCAGCACCAGCCGGGTCTGTTCCGTCATATCCAACTTTGACCACTGTCCCAGTTGGGGACCTGGCTCATAGTGGGGTTTGATGCCTTCCATAGATGTGCGGGAAAGGTGAATGATGTTAAGCTCCTGCGCTAAATTGAACAGCATGTCCAGGTATTCGTCATCTTCGCCAATGTACCTCTGACGCTGTTTCCCGTGCAGCAGAGGCTGGATTTTAGCGGCAATACGCTTGGGTACCTTGCCTGCCTGTGTCGGCTCTATCGTTTGCTGGTACATCGCGCCGGTGATAATTGCCAGGTCGTATAGTATAGCGGCCTCCCCAACCTGTATCGTCTGTGGAGGGTCAGCCAGAGGCACAAATTCGTTCCGCTCTTCAATAGGTTCCTTCATTACAGTTGCCTTTTTAATACTTTCATATGTATCGGAAGGCACAAAGAGCACCCATCCCTCTGCCGTAAATGTATCGAAGGCAAGGGCGTACTCTGCGAAAGAATGGAGAGCGTTAAAGAGGGTCGTATCGTCATAGCCTGTATGTTTACGTAGCGCTTGCATGCTCACCTTGCCGCCCTGTTCGCAGACCCATTTAAGGATGTCGCGCAGCGTGGGCGCTAACTTTTGTACTATTTCGAAGGCGCTATTCGGTTGCACCAGTTCTTCTAAAATCATTGTGCGGGCTTCCGCGCGTGAGTAGTAAATCCCCGGGTTAAGGCCAAAGTGCCCGGCCAGCGTATCCAGCTCATAAGCGAGGTAAGACGAGGTCAGAATCTTTTCAAGCGACATCTGTGAGCGATCAGATTTCGCTGAAAAATACTCTTTGCCCGCGGTATAAAGGGCCTCGGCATTCTCCTGGAAGGGATATAATTGCGCGACATCCTCGACCGTCGCAACACTTTTACTTTTATAAGGATAACGTTCAGTATGTATCTTTACCGTCTTTTGCCAGAGGAGCAGGCGATGCTCGAGCGAGGATAGAACTGCTTCAAACTCTTTTTCTGAAAGCTGGGACTTTTTCAGTGTGACATCTCGTCGCGTACCGCTGCGAGCTGAATGTCCTAGCAAGCGGTACAATATCTGGCGCTCATCTTGTGAGAGGTATTCCCAGGCAAAGCGCCCGGCGATAGGATCCGCCATACGTTTGAGCAGTACGTCCTGGCGTTTTTGCGCGTCTTTGTCGGGTAATCCATCCATACCCCACAGGTGATATATTTCCTTAAGTTGTTGTTCAGTACACTGTACCAGTTCCTGTCTAAATGTCTTCATCTCACGCACCTCTAAGTCTACAAGGGACATTCATTTCTCTTTTCTTTGTTATTGTGATATTTCGGGTTGATATTGTTCAAGGTAGCGAATCACTTCGCGTGTCAATTGGCTGGGAGTCGAGGCACCGGCGGTGACCGCGATACGCTTTTTGCCCTTCAACCAGTCAGGGTTCAGCTGCGAGAGATCCTCGATGCGTACCGCTGGGACGCCAGCCAGTTCCTCGGAGACCTGTACGAGCCGATTGGTGTTGTTGCTGCGCGGATCGCCGACGACAATCGTCAAATCAGCTCCCCTGGCCTGTGCTACAACCGCCTCCTGGCGTGTCTGCGTGGCCGCACAGATATCGACATGCACCTCGGCACGTGGATAGCGGGCCTTGATATACTCGATGACGCGTCGTGTATCCCATTGTGAAAGCGTTGTCTGGGTAGAGACCGCCAGTTTCTCCTCTTGCGCCTGGGTGAGCGCGAGGGCATCAACGTCCGCTTCATTTTCTATCAGGCTAATATGACCAGGTACTTCACCCAGAACGCCTTCCGGCTCGGGGTGTCCCTTCTTGCCGATATAGAGTATATAGTAGCCGCTCGCCACCAGTTCGAGGACGAGATCATGCGTCACAGTGACATCGGGACAGGTGGCATCGATACAGTTCAAGCCGCGTTCACGCGCCCTCTTCTTTACCAGTGGGGATACACCGTGTGCTGTGAAGATGGCGGTCCCCTCGGTAACCTGTTCCAGAATGCTCGCGCGATCAGGTCCGTCAAGAGTAATCACGCCGAGATTGGTCAGCTCTTCAATGGCGTGGCGGTTATGTACAATTTGTCCAAGCACGTAGATGGGACGAGGGACGTTTGGATCTTTCGCTGTCTGACGTACCAGTTGTAATGCATCGACAACCCCGTAGCAGTAGCCACGGGGAGAAATTTTTGTGACTTCCATGGAATCCTCATATAGTAACTATGAAATGTAGGCATGGTTCTTCATTACGAAGGGTACACCTATCCTACTTCTTATAGTTTACCATAAAAAGCACACCCCTACCGAAGATTTAATACATCATATCCCTCAAACCACTCCTAAAAGGGGTGTTATAATGTACCATAAATTACAGTATCGCTTCATGCCCATGCCAACCGGGAGAAAATGCGCTGGAGGTCCTCGGGGGTATAGAGGCAGACAGCTGGCAGGAGACCGGCCAACTCTTCAACAGAAGAGGTTGACTCGGACAAGTCAAAGATCAGCAGAGGCGTTCGACGTCCGATACATCCCCTGGCTATAGATGCTGCCGTCAGGAGCGGCACGGGTAGTCGAGCGGTCGGCACGCTGATCAATAACTGGATATGAGGAAGTATTGCGGAAACCTGGGTGGGAGTATCTTCCTGGTAGAGGTATTTCATTTCTGCTTGCTGCAGCAAGTCCGTGTAGGGACACCGCTCTTCTTGTGGCCCAACCAGGAGCGCTGAGCGCCCGCGCAGACCTCCGAGACAGGCATCAGCGATAGAGACGATCTCCTCGGCTCCCCTTACTCGTCTATAAGCTGTAGCATTCTGCATTGATATATTCCTCTACTGTATTGAAAAAAAGCCTTTTCTGCATGGATCATTCACATATCTCGCCTCTCTTCTCCCTCTTACCCCTACTTTATACTATAGGCAAATTTTAACCAGAAAACATCAGGTAATCACCCTATTTTCCACATCAATTCGGATATCGCAGCATTGTGATAGTGGTTGACGTGAAACGGGCTGGCTGCAGTGCACTGCAGCCAGCCCGTTTCACTTTAAAGGGAGAAACTCTAGTCCAGCCCGTCATCATCGAAGGGGCTATAGAGACTACTATTGCAGCTGTCACTGCTCGAACGGGATTTCTGGTACGCTGCCTTGTCTCCGGCCTGTACTATCCGCGATTTGCCTTTACCTGTTGTACCTGCTTTACCTTTTGTGCCCTTAGATACGCCAGGTGGATAATACCGGTAGGGGAAATCATCATTGATAGGCTCAACATTTTTCATTCCAGAGCCATTTGAGCTACCAGAGCTTCCTGTGCCCTCTAGTGCGCCAATCGTAAATACCTTACTCATTGCTCTCTCTCTCGTTCCATCCGCGAAACATCAGCCAATTCCGCAAGTTAAGCGATTTACACTACATTACACTACCGTACAAATAGAGCGTTCAGGTGGTCGAGGGGCGACCCGTTTGGGAATGTAATTACCACATTTTCTATCTACCTGTGTCGTAACTAAAACTTCCCTTGTAAATTATGCTTGCAAATTACGAGGCTACGCAATATCATGTACTAGGCATTTCGGGTTGGGGAAACATTCTGCTCTAAGATCGCTCGCTTGAGCGTTTGAGCTGCAATAACTACACAGACAAGGGTGGAGAGGTTGCATATGGTGAGAGAAGCGGATAAAGTCGTTCCTAATCGGCGCTTGAAGTGTGAGCGTTTGAGGCAAGGTTGGTCACAGCAAGAGCTGGCGCATCTGGTTGGTACTGGCCCCGACACCGTGAGCCGTTGGGAGAGAGGCCTCAATTTTCCTCACCCGGTCATGTGCAAAAAGCTCTGTGAACTATTTGTTAAAAGCCCCCAGGAACTTGGTTTAACGAAGGAAGATACATCTGGCGGAGGTCAACCCGCTCCTCTTACCGCCCCTTCTCGACCAGGGTTGTATGATCCCGCTATCCCCTTTTCCCAGGTGAGTGACAAAGGCCTTATTGGTCGCGCGCAATTGCTGGCTGATCTCAAGCGGCGGCTCTGCTCTGGAAAGAACGCGGCGCTGTCAGCACTCAATGGCTTGCCCGGTGTCGGAAAAACAGCAATCGCGCAGGAACTGGCCCGCGATCGCGAGGTATTGAATTATTTTCGCGATGGCGTGCTCTGGGTCGGTCTTGGGATCAATCCTAATCTTTTGGGACTGCTGGGCAGATGGGGAATGCTGCTTGGCCTTGCTCCCCATGAGATGGAGACGCTCACAACTGTCGCAGCCCTGGCAAAGACGCTTAGTTCTGTGATCGGGACGAGGCGCATGTTGTTGGTAATCGACGATGCCTGGCGGATCGAGGATGCGCTGGCTTTTCAAGTGGGCGGCGTGAACTGTGCCCATCTCGTTACGACGCGCTTTCCAGAAATCGCGCTGCAATTCGCCCATGATGGCTCAACCGTCGTGCATGAATTGAGTGAAGACGAGGGGATGTCTCTGTTGGCACGCCTGGCTCCCGAGGTCGTCGCTAGCAAACCAGGTGAAGTGCGCTCGTTAGTTGGGGCGGTTGGAGGACTTCCATTGGCCTTAACACTTGTAGGGAGATACCTCTGGTCTCACTTCTATAAAGATCAGCCCTACCGCTTGAGCGCAGCATTGAGTACATTGCAATCGATTGAAGAGCGTTTACGTTTAACGCAGCCAGTGTCGGTAAGTTCTACGGAAAAGCCAGCAGAAGTCTCCCTCTTGTCGTTGCAGACAGTAATCAATATGAGCGATCAACATGTAGCTAAGCAGGCACAGGATACGTTGCGCGCCCTTTCAATCTTTCCCGCCAGGCCAAACAGCTTCTCGGAAGAGGCGGCATTGGCGGTAGCTTATACTCCTGTAGAGACGCTTGATACGCTCGCCGATGCTGGCTTGCTGGAAGGAAGTGGGGCTGGTCGCTACACCCTGCACCAGACCATTGCCGATTATGCTCGGCTCCAACGCACTGATACGCTGGTCGAGGAGCGCATGGTTTCATTCTTCACCCTCTTCGTTGCAACGCACACAACTGAGTATGACGCCCTGGAACGCGAAATGGACAATGTGCTTGCGGCCCTTCAGATCGCGTATGAACGCAAAATGTCCGAGGAACTGATACGTGGAGTAGTGGCCTTCGCACCGTATTTAGAGGTGAGAGGGCTGTACTCCATTGCTGAAATTCAATTGAAGCGGGCCCGCGAAGTCGCAATGGGCGTGACTGACCACGCTGGTGTAGCTTTCACGCTGCTCCATCTCGGTATTATTGATCGTGAGTGTAGCAACTTTGCGAGAGCCGAGAGGCATCTACAGGAAAGCCTGGCGATCTTTGAAACAGAGCGACACGAGAAAGTAGCCGAAGTAAAGCAGTTGCTTGCGGCATTAGAAAATAGTATGTAGAGAGAGGAAGGATCCTGGCAGTGAAAGAGAGAGACAAGCCTGTTCCAAATCAACGACTGCGCAGCGAGCGACAGAGCCGTGGCTGGTCACAGGCGTACGTAGCAAGGCAGATAGACACCTATGCATTTATGGTGCACAGGTGGGAACATGGTCAAACCTTTCCCGCGCCACACTATCGACGGAAGCTCTCGGATCTCTTTGAAAAAAGCGCCGAAGAACTTGGCCTGGTACCGCTCCAGGATACAGACGATGGTGCAAACTATGACGTGAACGATACTGTGAGCGAACCAGCATCTACTCAAGATGTGGTCCCGCGCGATGCTCACTTTGCAGAGCCGCTCTATGACCCCTTGATCCCCGCTTCGCTGATAAGCTCTACCGGTCTCGTCGGTCGAGAGAACATAATGCATAGGCTCAAAGAGCGACTCTACGCCAGCGAGCGCGTTGCGCTTTCCGCCATCAATGGACTGCCAGGAGTGGGCAAGACAACAGTAGCGGTTGAGCTGGTACATGACGGAGAGGTGCGCGCACATTTTCGCGATGGCGTGCTCTGGGCAGGACTTGGCCCCGCGCCAAATGTAGCAGGGCTGCTCGGCAGGTGGGGAACATTACTTGGTGTGACCCCTGAGCACACAGACAGTGCAGGATGGCAAAAGGCCATTGCCGCAGTGATTGGGACGCGACAAATGTTGCTGGTCATCGACGACGCCTGGGAGTTTGCAGATGCCGCTGCTTTCAGGGTGGGTGGCCCTCATTGCGCTCACCTGCTAACGACCCGTTTCCCCGGCATTGCTCAGCGTTTCACGCAGGGTGAAATGATAGAGGTCCGCGAATTGGATGAAAACGACGGGCTTAAGCTCCTGGAGCGACTGGCACCAGAGGTAGTCAGAAGCGAACCGGAGGGGGCGCGGGAACTGGTGCGCTCAATGGGTGGGCTTCCCCTGGCCCTGACCCTCATCGGAAAGCATCTCTACGTCAAATCCTCTAGCGGCCAACCGCGCCGGTTGCAGGCGGCTTTACAGAGCTTGCGCTCCTCTGTTGATCAGCGTTTGCGGCTGACGCAGCCACAAGCCCCTGTCCACGCCTCTCCCGGCTATCCACCAGGCACGCCGCTATCATTGCAATCTGTCATTAGTCTCAGTGACCAGCAGCTTGACGAAGCGGCACGCTCCGCCCTGCGCGCGCTTTCAGTTTTTCCGGCTAAGCCCAACACTTTTCCAAAAGAGGCGGCTTTAGCTGTCTGCGCCGCGCCAACAAAGACGCTCGCTTCATTGATCGAGGCCGGCCTGGTGGAACAGAGTGATGTTGATCGTTACACCTTGCATCAAACCATCGCTGACTACGCCAGGCTCCAGCATGCAGGTACTGCCGCCGAGCAGCGGCTGGCCGAGTATTATGTAAGCCTTGTAGAAGCGCATGAGTTGGACTACAGCCTACTCGAGCAGGAAACCAATAATGTGCTCGCGGCCTTAGATGCAGCATTCGTACAGGGAATGCAAACAGCTCTCTTAAGAGGCGCGAACGCGTTCTCGCACTTCTTACTGACGCGCGGATTGTACGATATGGCGGAACTGCAATTGAAGCGAGCGGAACTGGTCGCGCGCTCTGGAAATAACACGGCGGGGCTGACAATGACATTGCTCAATGTTGGCAGGCTGGCAGAAAGGCGTGGGGACTTTACCTCCGCTCAGGCGTCTTACCTTGAAGGGCTATTGCTAGCTCGCCAGCTCGATCATGCGGAACACATCTGTGACTATTTGACATATCTGGGCGGTATCGCTACCAGGAGAGGAGAAACCAGGCAGGCTGAAGACTATTCGCGGGAGGCGCTCGCCCTTTCTGAGCAGATTGACTACCACAAGCATGCCATAACGCTCCTGGAAAACCTGGGCAGCTCAGCATTCTACCAGGGAGACTACGCTGGTGCGGAAGCCTACTGGCAAAAAGGACTGACCCTTGCGCGCCAGGAGCATCACCGCGAACGTATAGGCGCTCTCCTCGAAAATCTGGGCGCGATAGCGGTTATTCGTGGCAACTACGAACAGGGTGAAGCATATTATCATGAAGGCATTGCGCTTGCGCACGAGATAGGGCAGCGCGAGCGGATTAGCAGTATATACATCAATCTCAGTGAAATCGCGTTGCGGCGAAAGAACTATGCCCAGGCGCTAGAATATACCCAGGAAGGACTGGCTATGGCCCGCCCTATCGGGAACGTAGAAATCATCAGCCTCCTACTGATGAGCCTGGGCGAAGCACAGGTTGGTCTGGCAGACTACGAGCAAGCAGAGGTCTCTTTAGAGGAAGGGCTAGCATTGGCGCAGCAGGTGGGGCATCGCTGGCTGATCGCTAATGCCCTACGGGCCTGGGGCAAGCTCTACTTTGGGCGTCAGCGCTTAGACCTGGCGCTTACAACCTTCAAGGAGGCGCTGGAAATGGCACGCGGCTCCAGCGAGGAACTGGTGGCCTTCGCCCATTTTGACCTGGCGCAGGTCGCCTTTGCCCAGGAAGACTATGGCGAGGCGTACCGTCAGGGCCAGGAAAGCCTGGCTATCTTACATGAACAAGGCCACGAAAAAGCGCAAGAGGTGACGGATTGGCTGGCAGAGAGGTCAATTGGCGAAAACCATGAAAAGAAGCAATAGCCGTTCCAGGGCAATTACACCCAGGAAACGATTGCATTTACTCGGTTATGCTGGTACAGTAACATTATCAAATTAGAACAGGTGTCGAAAGATATTATCGAGTATGATCAAACGGTCTTATGGCCTGAGGTGGCGACAGCTGAACCGGTCTTAAGGGCTGAAAGGCTAACCTCTTTGCTAAAGTGGGCTGGCGGGAAAGAGCAGGAACTGAAATATATTTTGCCCTTGCTTCCATCCTTTGACGCTTACTATGAGCCATTTGTTGGCGGTGGCGCTGTCTTTTTCTCAATACAATCACAAAGAAAGTTCATCAACGATAAATCTCCTGACCTGTTCAACCTTTACCTCATGACTGCACAGCAGAACGTAGATTTCTTTCGCTCTCTGGACACGTTACTGCTTGGTTGGCAATCTGTGAGCAAATTTGTGGACCGCTGTGCAACAGAGCTTCTCAACACATATACAGCTTACTCTATGGACAAAAGTTCATTAGAGGAGATGCAAAGCAGATTGTATGAGTTTGTTCTGCAACATTCCGCAGAGTTTAACGCGCTGTTTGAAGCTTTCTTCGATAAAGATACCGGAAACTTTATCCGAGAACTCCAGAGGAATCTACTGAGCAAAACCAGGCGTATGAAGGAACTGGAGAACAAGAAATGGAAACTGCCCGAACGGGACATCATAGCGAACATAGAATGCGCGTTAAAAAGCGCTTACTACATGCACCTCAGGCATTTATACAACAAGATAGCTGAATATGGCATTCCCGCGAGCCTGGCTGCGGCAATTTTCTTCTTCGTAAGAGAGAATGCCTACGCTTCTATGTTCCGCTACAATAGCAAGGGAGGGTTCAATGTTCCATACGGCGGTATATCCTACAATAGAAAAGACCTGGCTCGCAAAGTCGCCTACTTACAATCTCCCGCAGTAGAGCTTCATTTCAAGAACACGGTCATTGAAAATATGGACTTTGCAGCCTTCTTACAAAAACACCCGCCGCGCGCAGAAGATTTCGTCTTCTTAGATCCGCCATACGACAGCGAATTCAGCACATACTCACAAAACGAATTCGGCAAAGGGGACCAGGAGCGTCTTGCCGGATACCTGCTAAAGCAATGCAAAGCTAAGTTTATGCTGGTCATAAAAAATACGCCCACCATCCTTCATTTGTATGGAAACGCAGGCCTCAACATCAAGGCATTCGAAAAGAAATACCTTGTGAGCTTCCAGGACCGCAATAATCGGGACGCAGAGCATTTAATCATCACCAATTTTTAAGGGAGAATGACTGATAAGCTGGTACCATGAAGCAGGATTTACTCCGCAGTAGTCATTCACAATTTAGCTTTCACCAGTTCCTCTTTTAAAGCGCGCAGGTTGCGATTCTGCTCACGCAACGCTATCACGTAACTCTTCCATGCCTCGTGCTCGCCAAGCTTTTCGTACAACTCGCGCATCTTTGCGAGAAAGGTGCAGGCTGCCTGATAGTTCTTGCGATCCCGCAGTGCGATCAGTCGTTCGGCAAACTGTCGATACAACTCTATTGCCTCGTGCGGTCGCGTCTCTTCGGCAGCCCTGGCGACCGTGAGAGCAATGTTGCTAGATCCGTAATACCCGTAGCTATCATTGTAGGTGTAGCCGTGGATATCCTTCTTCGCGCTCCCTTTCAGCAGTTGCAAGGCGTGATCGATGTTCCCTTCATCCAGAGCGATCTGGATCAAGAGCGTGATGTTTTTCGTCTGTTCCAGGAACGCGAGCAACTCCGGTTGTACAATCTTCCACCGACCAAGTTGCCCAGCGAGCGCGTGTAGGTCCTTGTAGCGCCTGAGAAAGGGTTGTGCGTGGAACAACGTTTCGACTACCTCAAATTCGGCAGCGTAGTCGCCCCTGCTCTGATAGTATTTTTGGAGCCATTCCAGCAGGTGCAGCGGCTGGTTCTCTTTGATGCGTGCTCTCACCAGGCGTTCGGCCACCGCACCCTGTCCATGCCGAATAAAGAGATCGACCAGCCCGAGGATCGCATGATCGCCAACACGTTGTGTTTCTTTCGCAGCTTCGTCAATGCGCTCAAGCGTTAAGAGCCGATCAACCAGGTCAGAGGTGCGCCCGGTCTCGCGGCAGATGCGCAGGTAAGTTTCATCGTCGAGGGTATCTTTCTCCATGTCCAGCAAGAACTTGCCATAAGCCTGGCGCGTGGAGCCAGCGACCGCTTTCTCTTCATCGGTCAGCACGTCGCGGATCCACTCTGCGATAGTTTGTCGTTCCAATGGCGTGGAGTATTTGACGAGCTGGTCCGCTGCGCTGGTAGCGAAACCGAGGCTGTTGTCGGCATGTAAGTCATGCTGGTAGATGTCGAACAGCACTTCGATGATCTTCTCACGCGCTACCCGATCAACTCGTTCGTCGGCTAAACAGGTACCCAGTGCTTCAATGCACTCCCCGACAAGTTCTTCTAATCCCTCCTCTTCTGGATAGTACCGTTCTTCTTCGTAGTAGTCATCGTACTCGGCTTCTTCTTCATAGTAGAGGTGAGACTGCTCGAATATCTCCGTCACCATGGTTTCATAGATCGTTGCTGCGCCAAGATAGTCTTGTTGTTGTGCCAACCTATCAGCCGTCTCTTTCACCGTGAGCAGTCCCTGAGTAATGCGTGGCATATCGTGTTGAAAAGCGTCGGCGACCTGCCGGCGATAGGTCACCGGGTTCACGGAGAGGATCCTCTGAGCGGGTCGTATAAGGTAGCCGTCAGGGTGACGCACCCAGAATTGTCGCATGTGCCAGGGATAGTCGGACAGTGGGCGTACGATGTCTGCCTGAGCTTGTTGTGCCTGGCGATAGACGGCGTCTACGTTCTCTACAAGGAGGACGATCTCGACGCCGCTGCCGCGCTGTCCCGGCGCGAGAAGGTGGGGGCGCTCGGACGCCCAATATGGTGCGTTGTCTGGCGCAAGTTGAATAAAGGTCTCCCCGTGAGACAATTCAGCATAGTCGTTTGCATCGCGGGCTACGACACGAAAGCCCAGCACATTCTCAAACCATGTGATGGATTGCTCGAAGTCGCTCACACAAATCTCAACCCAGCTTGTTTTGGTCATTTCTCAACCACCTTTCAAAATAAGAGATTGCTATCGATTGCCTAAAAGCGATAAATAAATGGTGTCTATTGTGCTTGCTGATGCCTTCACTTTACTCGCATAGATTGGAAAAATCAACAGCCATCATCACATAGAAATAAAACTTCCCCACTGTGTTATAATCTTCCCTGAACACTCGTTCTTACAGAATAGACCATATCCTTTTTCTATTGCTATTTTGGAACCCTGGAGACCTAACCCTATGCCAATATGTCAGCTTGCGCCGGATGTCGCCGCCAAGATTGCCGCGGGCGAAGTCGTCGAGCGGCCCGCCTCCGTCGTCAAAGAACTTATCGAGAACAGCATCGACGCTGGAGCCTCGCAGATTCGCGTCGATCTGGCGAATGGCGGGCTGCAGCTTATTCGCGTCACCGACAACGGCAGCGGCATCCCTGCCGCTGAGTTGCCGCTGGCCCTGGCTCGCCATGCCACCAGTAAAGTGGCGCAGATCGACGACCTGGAGCATATTCGCTCGCTCGGTTTTCGCGGCGAAGCCCTGGCCAGTATTGCCGCGGTGGCAGAGGTCACCCTGCTCAGCCGTCACCGCGAGGCCGAACAGGGTGCGCAGGTCAGCGCCAGCGCTGGGCAGATCTCGCAAGTGAGCGCGGCAGCTTCTCCAGAGGGCACGACGTTGACCGTGCGCAATCTCTTTAGCTCGGTACCCGCCCGTCTCAAATTTCTCAAGGGCCGCAATACCGAGATAAGCCACTGCCACCACATGCTCGAGCAGTACGCGCTGGCCTACCCCGAAATTCGCTTCAGCGTCTTTAGCGAAGGGCGACAAATCTTTGCAACACCAGGGGATGGACAGCTCTCCAGCGTCCTCATCGAAATTTACGGCTTGCAGGTGGCCGAGCTGATGGTTCCAATCAGTAGTCTTGATGGGCGCGACGAAGATCCCGAGCGACCTGTAGTCAGTGGCTTCACCAGCCTTCCCACCTGTTACAAGAGCACGCGGCAGCATATTTCGTTCTTTGTCAACCGGCGCTGGGTGCTCAGCCGCATGCTCACCGCTGCCCTCGAAGAGGCGTATCACTCGCTGCTGCTCACCGGGCGGCACCCCATCGCCGTCGTCAACATCGAACTCGATCCCACTCTGCTCGATGTCAATGTCCACCCGGCCAAAACGGAGATTCGCTTCCTGAAAGAGCGTCGTGTCTACGCCGCCGTCCTGCGTGCCGCGCGCAACGCATTGTTGGAAGACGCTGAGATACCCACCTGGGGCAACGCCAGGAGAGACCATCAAAGCATCCAGTCCGCCATCAATCATACTTCTACTAGCCCATCAGCGCGTGAAGAAACAACAACCAGTACACGCGGCAATGAACCTGATACACCTGAAACACTTGAAACACTTGAAACACTTGACACAGACGACCAGGCTACGCCTTTCCCCCAGGATAATCCCTGGATTACCGTCACCGAAGAAGAAACAGGCACAAAACCACCGCTGTTATCCAGGCTATGGCAAAGCCACGTGCGCCAAAATGTAGGGGCACCCCTTGCGGGTGCCCTGGCCGTGGATGCCGCCGCTCTATCCGTGGATAATGCGAATGTTGGCCTCCTGTCCACGGGTGATGGGGATACCGCCACCCTATCCGTGGATAATGCGAATGTTGGCCTCCTGTCCGCCGATGATGCGAATGCCAGTGCCATATCCAAGGACAATCCCCTCATCACTGAAAATGTAGGGGCGCCCCTTGCGGGTGCCCTGGGTGGGGACGATGCCCTTGTTGATGATGGGAACGCCGCCGCCCTGTCTGCGGATGCCCTATATATCGGCGCTCTGCCAGGGATCACCCAGCCGAGCCGCCTGCCCTCGTTGCGCGTCGTCGGTCAACTTTCGCAGAGCTACATCGTCACCGAAGGCTCCGAGGGTATGTACCTGGTTGATCAACATGCCGCCCACGAGCGCATTCTGCTGGAGCGCATGGTGGCAGCATTAAAGGCGCGTGCCCCCATTTCTCAGATACTGCTGACGCCCATACAATTTGAACTCGCGCCCAGGGAGGTTGAGGCCATCGAGGAGCACCTGCAACAATTGGAGCACATCGGTTTTGCTCTGGAAATACTCGAACATAGTACCCTTTCAATCAATGCGGTCCCTAATGTGCTCATCAAGCAGATGAACGCGCGCTCGTTGCATGATCTCATGGCGGATTTGACGGCGCCTGAGTATGTTGGACACAGCGAAACATGGGAGGAACACGCGTTGGCCAACGTGGCCTGTAAAGCCGCCATTAAAGCCAATTACTTTTTGACGGTGAGCGAGATGCGCGAAATGATCGAGCAATTGGGACAGACCAACGCCCCCTTCAGCTGCTGTCACGGTCGCCCAACCATGGTTCATTTTAGTCTGTCCGCGCTAGAGCATGAATTTGGGAGACGGTAAAGAGTGCTTGCCAATGTGCTGACCAGCGCCGCCAGTTGGGACAGTGAGCAGCCATTGCTCACATACAAGGTGCCAGAGGAGCTGGAGGACAGGCTAAACCCCGGTCAATTAGTAGCTGTTCCCTATGCCGAGCGCCTGGTCGAGGGCATCACCTGGCACACGCACCTCGCTGACGATGCCGGGGACGGACTAGAACTGCGCCCAATTTCCGCCATTCTTGATGTTGAACCGGCCTTGCTGCCGCACCAACAGGCGCTGGCAGAATGGATGTCCTCGTACTATGTCACTCCCCTTAGCAAAATCGCCTTCAGGATGCTTCCGCGTGGCCTGCTCCAGCGTACACGGGTGGTCCTTCACCTGGCGAAAACTGAAGCACAGGTATCCGGCGAGGAAATATCAGAACAGGCGGGCTCTCTTCGCCTGCAAGCCCTGATTGGCCTGCTGCTGGTCGATGAAGAGCTACATGTTGAAAAACTTAAACAGATGCTCGGGCCAAAACGCGCCAGGGAACTGTTATCTGAGGCGCTGGCCAGCGGTCTCGTCGAACGTGAGGCGCAATTTCCCGGTACCAAGAAGACGAAACGGGTGGTGCGCCTCGTCGCCGAGGGAGATAAGCTGGCGAAATGGCGATGGAATGCCGAGGCTCAGATACCGCAAAGCCTTCCTTCTGCTACCGCCATCACTATGGCTCCTGACAATGTGCGCCGCCGTCCCAAGAAAACCACGCCCGATCCCTGGGCCATGCCTGATATGCCTGCTACAGCCGATGTGCTGACGCTTACGCCACAAGATAGGGTGAGCCTGCAGGCCCAGCGGCAATTAGCGGCCATCGACCTGCTACAGAATGATAGAGCCACAAATGGCGGCAATGCCTTTTGGACGCCAAACAAACTCTGTACAGCCTGCAAGTTGAATCAGGCACAACTGCAAGCTCTGGTGCGCGAGAACATTATTGCCATCGAAGTAGTAGAGGTGCGGCGCGATCCGCTGCAGGGGCGCACCATTCCCGCCAGCACGCCACTGTCGCTCACTCCCGCCCAAGAAAACGCCCTGGCATATATTTTGAAGACCCTTGTACCTATTACGGAGCAGGAGGATATCAAGCCTATCCTCCTGCACGGCGTCACGGGTAGTGGCAAGACAGAGGTGTACTTGCAAGCCCTGGCAGCAGTCATTGCGAGCGGTAAACGCGGCATTGTGCTGGTGCCGGAAATTGTGCTTACGACCCAGGCTGTAGAGCGCTTCGCCGGTCGCTTTCCTGGCCGCGTCGCCATCATTCATGGCGATCTCTTCATGGGCGAACGCTTCGACGAGTGGCAGCGCATTCGTTCGGGCGCTGTCGACGTGGTGATCGGGTCGCGCTCGGCCCTCTTCTCACCGCTGCCTGATCTGGGCTTGATCATCCTCGACGAAGAGCACGAGTCGGCCTATAAGCAGAGCGAGCATAAGCCGACCTATCACGCGCGCAAAGTGGCGATCACCCTCGGTCGCATTCTTCACGTACCGGTTGTGCTGGGCAGCGCAACGCCTTCGATCGAGACATTTTATCACGCCGAGCAGAAAGAATATGCGCTGGTTGAGCTGCCTGGGCGCATTGGCGCCGCGCTGCCACCGGTTGAGGTAATCGATCTGCGCAGTGAACTCCACGCAGGCAATACCAGTATTATCAGCCGCCGCCTGCAGAGCGAGCTGGAACGCGTTTTGGGCAATAAGCAGCAGGCCATTCTCTTCTTAAATAGACGTGGGGCGGCAAGTTGCGTGCTCTGCCGCGACTGTGGCTTTGTCGTCATGTGCGATCGCTGCGATGTGCCGCTGACCTATCACTCGACCGAGCGTACCCTGCTCTGTCACTACTGCAACAGGCAGAGCAAAGTACTCCATGCCTGTCCCCAGTGTAAAAGTTCAGGCATCCGTTACTTCGGACTGGGCACCGAGAAAGTGATGGATACAATCCAACGCAGCTTCCCCAATGCCCGTTTACTGCGTTGGGACCGCGATACAGCCACTAATTATCGCGCCCACCAGCAGCTGCTCGATCGCTTTGCCAGCCGCGAGGCCGATATCCTGGTGGGCACGCAGATGATCGCCAAGGGTCTTGATCTGCCAGGAGTGACCCTCGTCGGCGTCGTCTCGGCGGATATCGCGCTCAATTTACCAGACTTCGCCGCCTCCGAACGGGCTTTTACCTTGCTCACCCAGGTAGCTGGCCGGGCCGGGCGCGGCGCGGAAGCCGGTACCGTAATTATCCAGACCTTCAATCCGCAGCATTTTTCTATCGACGCCGCCTCGCGCCATGATTTCCACGAATTTTATGCCGCCGAGATCGATGTGCGCCGCCGTTATGGCTACCCACCCTTTCGCCGCTTCGTCAAATTTACCTATAGTCATAAGAACCGCCGCAACTCGCAAAACGAAGCCCTGCTGCTGCGCGAGCGCCTGGATGAATGGATCGAGCGGCTCGGCATGACCGGCACAGACATAGTAGGTCCCGCACCCGCCATGACGGAGCGAGTGCAGAACAAATATCGCTGGCAAATGATTGTACGCGGCCCAGACCTGCACCCACTCCTGCGCGTCATCGACGCCCCCGATTGGCAAATCGATATCGACCCCGTGAGTACATTGTAAAGAATTTGCGTGATATTTTGGGGTCCACCCGCGATATATATTCAGGAACTGTCATTCGCTATAATTTGACTACGAGTTGGCTATGAGGAGATAAAAATTGGCGCAGCACATCATCGAGGAAACGAGTCGCTTTGTGTCGTCAGAGGAACGGGCACACCTGGTGCGGCTTTGTGCTGCCATCACAGGTGATAGAGCAGCGGCCGAAGACCTGGCCCAGGAGACCCTGTTGGAGGCCTGGCGTCACAAGCATGCCTTGCGCGATCAGGCTCAACGTGCGCCATGGCTCTCGGCTATTGCTCGCAATGTCTGTCTCCGCTGGCGCCGGAAACGTGGGCGCGATGCCGCCCATCTCGTCCAACCGTATGTGAGCCGTGCTATGGAGGATACGCAACTTGCTGATCTCGAGGACGTGCTTGCCGAAGATCTCGATCTCGAAGTCGAGCTTGAACGCAAAGAGCTGGTTGAACTTCTCGACCGTGCCCTGGCACTCCTACCGCCAGAGTCGCGGGCCATCCTCATTCAATGCTACGTCGAGGAATCTCCTCTTGCCGAGGTGGCAGCCCGGCTTGGCTCGAACGCCCACGCTGTCTCCATGCGGCTGCATCGAGGCAAGCTGGCTTTACGACGCGTGTTAACGACAACCATGCGCCATGAGATAGCCCCCTATCATCTCCCTATCCCTACAGATGTGTGGGAGGAGACACCCCTCTGGTGTTCCTACTGCGGACAGCATCACTTGCTGGGAAAACGGACCCTGGCTGAAGGCGCGCTGTTGCTCAAATGCCCGGCATGTAGTCCCGGTGCAGATGAGGCGCTCAGCGTGAATCGTATCCCTCAGTTACAAGGCGTCAAAGGATACAAGCCGTTGCTCTCCCGACTCAGAGCATGGTGCGATCACTACTATCGCACAGGTCTGGCTAACGGCTTTGTTGTCTGTGAAACATGTGGCCAGTCGATGCCGGTTTCCATCAGCTTGTTCGAAGATCTGCCGGGTTGGGTACACAAAGAAAAAGATTCGCCCAGGTGTGCCTGGCGCAACAATGATCGCCCCGTTAGCATACTATGTACATCCTGTCACACGTCAAGTATGATCTCACTAGCGGGCCTGGTGCTATCCCTCCCAGAAAGCAAGCGCTTCCTCCAAACCTCTCCGAGAATACGCACGCTCCCCACACAACAGGTCGAGGTAGATGCTCGCCCGGCTCTTGTCACCCGTTTTGAGAGTGTTACCGAAAGTGCGACACTCACAGTGGTTTCCGCTTACGATACCTATGAAGTGCTGCGCATCTATAGAGGTGGTCGATGAATCATGCTCAAGAAGCCATTGAGCGTCCAGAAGCGTCAGCGCCGCGCAAACGCCTGCCACTCTATGCCTTCTTTACTGGTAGTGCTATTTCATACATTGGGGATATGCTCACCTTCCTCGCTATTCCGTGGTTCGTGCTTCAGACGACGGGGAGCGTGACGCAAACGGGTATTACCGCCTTCTTCTCGACCTTGCCTACCGTGTTCTCTGCCTTCTTTGGAAGTACGCTGGTAGATCGACTTGGCTACAAGCGTACCAGCGTCATCGGCGATATTGCCAGCGGGATAACGGTGGCGCTCATCCCCTTGCTGTACCACACGGTTGGGCTAGCCTTCTGGCAACTGTTAGCGCTGGTATTTCTGGGTGGATTGCTCAAGTCCCCAGGTGTGACCGCTCGCAGTTCGCTGGTACCAGACCTGGCAGCACGAGCAACAATGCGCCTGGAGCGCGCAAACGCTCTCACTGATGGGGTGAACCGCGTAGCGCGCTTTATCGGTGCGCCGCTAGCGGGCATCTTGATCACTGTCATCGGGACGAGTAACCTGCTCTGGCTCGACGCTGCCTCCTTTGCTCTCTCTGCCATGCTCATCGGTCTGGCGGTTCCATCGACTGCTCCCCTCTTCAACGTAGAGGATGGACCTCGTCGCTACCTCGCAACCGTGTGGGCGGGAGTGCGCTTCCTCCAACGAGATGCACTCATTGGAGCCATCGTAGTGGTAATCATGATCACCAACCTCCTGGATGCTGCCTGGTCTTCAGTGGTGGGACCAGCATACATCAAGTCAGTCTTTCATAGTCTGCTTCCCTTTGGCTTGATGGTAGCTGCGCTTGGAGGGGCAGCGTTTGTCGGCACGCTGATCTATGGCGCTATCGGCCATCGTCTGCCGCGACGTTTGACCTATGGCATCGGCTACACGGTTGGTGGGGCGCTCCGCTACTGGATATTCTTGCTGCCCTTCTTACCATTGCTCATCGCCTGGCAGGTCGTTGCCGGACTCGCCATAGCCCCCATCAACCCGCTTACCGATACCATCATACAGGAGCGCATTCCAGCCGCAATGCGTGCGCGCGTCTTTGGCACGATCAACGCGGGAGTACTCGCTGGTATTCCGCTTGGTACGCTTGCCAGCGGCTACCTGGTCGCGTGGCTGGGGTTGCGCCTGGTACTGCTGCTCATTGGCGCGGTCTATCTTGTGGCGACTCTGTCTCTATTGATCAATCCCATAATGAAGAAGATGGAAAAACATATCTCAATTGAAAATAATCAGTCCACCAATGGCCCCAACTGATGTACAATTTTCCCTACACCTACAGGCCGACAAACTTCGTAGGTGTGATACGAATAGCCTGTGAATAATCTGCCGCCATATCTTCTGGCTTCCAGCCCATGCTCTTGATCATCGCGCCGTATTTTTCAACAAAGGCAGGAAGGGTTGCACTCACCTCGTTGTTGCCCTCCAGTAATTCCGCTTTCCCCTCGACCTGTATCACCTCGCTGCCATTTTTTGTATCATCCAGTGCCAACAAAACATTAGTGTTCTGGCGCAAATTGCGGACCTTCTGGGTTTTGGGCCTACTAAATATCAAGAACACTGAACCATCCCAGAGAAACCAGACTGCCGCGCTATGTGGTCGTCCATCTGCCCGCACCGAGTTTAACCAGATCATGACTTCGGAACGGAGACGCTGGTCAGCATGAGCATTTTGCGTTTTCGTTAAATCAAGCATATCTTCCTCAGTTTTTATAAGCTATGACGCTACTTCGGGGAAAATGCCCTTAGCCTCTTCAAGTTTTCGAGCCGCTAATAGTTTGAGAATGACAGTTTGTAAAGCTTCTGGATCATTATTAGTATTGATGTGCTGCTGCGCCTGTCTTGTCATCTCTGGAAAATGTGTTTCTACAAGGCTCATGGATACCAGACGTAGCTCCTGAACTCTCTTCTGCCGCTCTTGCTCACGACCGAGTTCAAGTCCCTGCTCAAGCCCTTTTTCAAGTCCCTGCTCAAGCCCTTTTTCGAGCCCCTGCTCAAGCCCTTTTTCGAGCCCTTTTTTAAGTCCCTTTTCATAACCCTGCTCTAAGAATTCCTGCCCAATCTCCTGATAAACCCATGACTCTTTGAGAATATCCTGGAACATGTCAAACCTCTTTCTGAACCATTCTCGTTCAGGTCCCTTCTTGAACGTTAAGCCACCTATTAAACGTGAAATTGCCAACAAGTCCCATTCATTTGCCTCAGCCAGGCGGTCGATCATCCCTTTGACCATTTCTGGCTGCTTACCGCTTCTTGTTAATGATACCAGGGGCAGTAATCCTGTCCAACCTGAATGTAGAAGCGTCTCGGCTGGAATATCCCATAACCTGATTACTTGATAATAAAAGCGATGTACTTCCTCTCCATTGAGAAACCTTCTAGTGAAGGGAGGATCAACTACATCGGCAACTTCTAATAAACAGATCACATACGAGTAGACAGGAAGATGGTTGTACTGACGAGAGGCCAGTACATTGTATTCTAACAGACGTACCTGCATTTCAGGATCACGATAAGCTTGGACTTCAATATGCAATAATCCAGGTTTATCATCTTGAGTGATCTTTAACAAAGCATCGGCATAAAGATGCTTGCTCTTTAATTCAAGATCGAGTACCGCAACGAAAGTAGCCTCAGACGCCAGCCATTTGATAAAGTGCTCAGGATTCGCTCCAATTAAGCGTTTTGCCATGCTGTCCCATGCCCCAGCCATTCCACCAATGCCCTCCTAACCCTTATTCTAAAAACAGTGTAGCATATAGGAAACATTTTTGTAATACACTCCGAGAAATGATATCCTGTCTATACATCTCGCGTCCCATATCAAATAAAGAGCAACATCAATGTCGAATCAATCATCGCTGTTTGGGTCAGACGATAGCGTCCCGGCCAATAAAAAAGCGCAGCCCGCTAGAGAGAGCGTAGCGCCGCGCGAACCATTGGCAGCACGGATGCGCCCGCGCACTCTCGATGAAGTCGTGGGGCAGGAGCACCTGGTGGAACCGGGACGCCTCTTGCGCCGTAGCATCGAAGGCGATCGCGTCCCATCCATGATCCTGTGGGGACCGCCGGGCAGCGGCAAGACAACCCTTGCCGAGATAATTGCCCGTCAAACCCACGCGCGTTTCGTCTCACTCAGTGCAGTCTCAGCAGGGGTCGCAGACCTGCGCCGCGTGGTTGATGAGGCACAGAAGTTGCGCCAGTTCAGCAAACAGCACACCATCCTCTTTATCGACGAGATTCACCGCTTCAACAAATCGCAGCAAGATGCCGTCCTCCCGCATGTCGAGCGCGGTACCGTGACATTGATCGGCGCCACTACGGAGAACCCCAGCTTTGAAGTCAACGCGGCCCTCCTGTCCCGTTCACGCGTCTTCACGTTGAAGGGCCTCAGCGAAGCCCACATTCTGACCATACTCCAGCGCGCGCTCACAGACAAGGAGCGTGGTCTGGGTCAATTGAACATCACCGTTGACGAGGATGCCTTGCAGCAAATAGCTATTTTTGCCAACGGCGACGCGCGCACCGCCCTCAATGTCCTGGAACTTGCCGCTCAAGGCGTTGCCGGCATGGGCAGTGAGCATGCCTCTTCCTCTTCCCCCTCACATACTCACATCACCATACCCTTGATAGAAGAGGTGATGCAGCATCGCGCCTTACTCTACGACAAGGGCGGCGACCAACACTTTGACGCCATTTCCGCGCTGCACAAGTCCCTGCGTGGTTCCGATCCCGACGCCAGTCTCTACTGGCTTGGACGCATGATCGAAGCTGGCGAAGACCCCTTATATATCGTGCGCCGCCTGATTCGCTTTGCCTCCGAGGATGTCGGCATGGCCGATCCCCAGGCACTGCTGGTCTGTGTGGCGGCCCAGCAAGCGGTCCATTTCGTGGGATTACCTGAGGCCAATCTTGCTCTCGCTCAAGCAGTCGTTCACCTGGCAACCGCTCCCAAAAGTAACGCTTTATATGAGGCCTATAGCCGTGTGCAGGAAGATGTGCAGAAAACGCGTAACGACCCCGTTCCCCTGCAAATTCGCAATGCTCCCACGCAGCTCATGAAGGACCTCGATTACGGCAAAGATTACAAGTACGCCCACGAGTATTACAAAGAAATGCAGATCGAGGACCCCGAAAGACCGCCAGCCATCCAACTTCAAGAGTACCTACCCGAGAGCTTGAAAGGAAGGCAGTATTATGAGCCGGGTCAGCAGGGCAAAGAAGCGAGTATCAAGCAGTGGCTGGAGAAGAGGCGCGGCAAGGATGTGTAAATACTATTTGCTTCTTGAAGACAGGGAGCAAGCATAGAGTAAGTGCTGATTAACTGAGGCCTGATCATAAATAGAAATCGAGCTGAGAACTTGCCTCAGCAAGGTGTTGCTCCTATGATTGTAATAATCACACAACAAGGAACTGTTCTCCTTCCGTCTGCTGGCCACCACCAGGTGTGGACGTTTACACTTCCCATAGGGATGTTGCCCCTTCTTCTAGAATGCGTGACTGTGCTAATGGATAGTATTCGGGGTTGATCTCTGAGCTAAAGCAACGACGTCCAATTCGCAAAGAGGCGACAGCAGCAGAACAGAGTCCTCCGAATGGTTCCCAAACTACATCACCAGGGTCGCTGGAGGCAGCAATTATTCGCTCTATGAGACGCAATGGTTTTTGGTTAGCATGGAGGCATTTCGCATTACGGTCCTTTAGACGTTCATTACCACGCACAGCAGGTTCTGACCACACATTGGTTAGGCTATGTGCATGGTTCCATTTCGCTCGCATTCGCTCCCATTGCGCACCTGTAACGGGCGCTGTCCCATCAATTGAGAAGTAGGGCCAAACCGTTGGTTTGCCATGAATGTTTGCGTAAACGCCGAGGCGTTCCATCATTTCTGGGGGAGGGAAATACCAAAGATGATCGTGGGTAAAGTATTTACGTGTTGCCGCATTCTTTACACCGCAAGCCTCATTCGCCTTAGAGAATGGAAGCCCTGTTCGTTGCCACTCATGACGTAGCCAATCCCGTATGGGCAGCTCTTGCCCATCACCTGTTGGTAAGCGGACTTCACGAACATACTGTACACAAACTTCTGTTACAACCGGAAAACGGCGTATCGTCTTGCTGTTGACGTTCCCTGCTACATGAGCAATACCCTTGTCCCACACATGGAGAGCGCGGTATTGCCAGCCATGAAGTGCTAAAATAGGGTGAACGGTAGCCCAACCAATTTCATTGCACCAGAACCACAGTGTGGCCTCTGGCAATGCATTTTGCGCCCAGGCAGCAATATGAGGAATATACCATTCAGCTAATTCTGCAGGAGTTGGCGGATCACCTGGAAACTGCCCAAGGCCATACGGACCATCTGATACGATAACTGTTGGCGCAGGCCATGCCTCATAGCGAGTGAGTGCATCCGCTAGCTCAATCTGAACGGACTTCACCTTTGTGATAGCTGAAGTGATTTTACTCTTACTCAAGTCCTCGTGTCTGTTAGTAAACAAACTTTGGGCGTCTCCGTCCTTATCTAGCTTGATCAACCACTCATCCCTCTCATCAAACTGAACTTCGTGAAAAGTCGATTTTTGACTATTTTCAGCCGGACTTTATGATGCTCCTGGCGCATAGTCGATTTTTGACTATTCTAAGTTAGAATATACCATGCTCTCTGCATGAGGTCAATAGTGGAAAAATCTATCTTCACTCAAGATTATACTCTCTTTCTCTTACTTTTGAGAAACGTACGAAAGGCTGCTAGCTTAACACAGGAACAAGTGGCTGAGCGTCTTCAACAGACACAATCATTTGTGAGCAAATGTGAGAGAGGTGAGAGACGCATTGATGTCATCGAACTACGCGCTTTTTGTAAAGCTATTGGCATTCCATTCGAGGACTTTACTCAACAGCTGAAAGATGTATTGGAACAGGAAAAGATTTAGTGGACAATCAAGAAGCGCTAGAGGTAGCTACCGAAGCTGTGCTTCGGCTGAAGGGACATATCTTAGATATCCTCACAATAAAAAAACCACGTGACCTGCAAGCTGCTATCAGCCTTTCTAAGGTTATTAGCAAACTTTCACCGATTGTTGGTAACACGCTCGAATCTACTATTGTTCAATATCTGAACACGACACATACCTGGCCCGAAGGATGCACCTGGATACGACAGGACCCGGATTTCCCTGACACCCTCCTATCAGGCATGCCAATGCCTCAGCCGGGTATGGAGATAAAGGCATGGTTTCCTCTGGCAACTGAAATTACTGCGAGGTGTTATAACAGCCAGGCCTTTCTTCAAGACTACAATACAAAAGTTGTGGTCATCTGTTGGCTACCTGAGTTCGTCATTGCTGGCCAACCTAAAGTTGTCGATGTATTCGTATGTAATGCAATTGACTTTGCAAAAGCCCGCGATGTTCACTACCACAATCCTCCTGACTATATCGTCATGGAACCAGAGGACACGAGCCTACGCACCCGTAACCTACAACAAAAGAATTGCAATGGACTTCGCTTTCAAGAAGGAGGCTTGAAGCTTCTAGAAGCACGAGCAATCGTCAATTCTTGGGGACCCTATGGCAAGATATATCGAACTGACCCTGAGTATCAAGCTCTCCTCCGTGAACTAACAGCACGCTTCTCTTACCGTCTTGATACAAATTTCGCCAAAATAGACCGCATTGTGCTGCCGAGCCTTGAAGCTTTCAAGCGAAACGTTCTTAAAAACTATGTATATCGACCGGACAGTGCAAAATTGGGTCAATGCCATCAATATTTCTGAGCCTTCAGCCCTCGCGAAGTTAATCGACCCAGATGCTCCCCTCCCAGTTCGATAAATGTTGTGGGGTAAAGAGCATAAACCCAATGATCACATCCATAATTTCATTCCCTTTCATCCAACTTCACACTCTAAACGCACCATTGTATGGCATCCCTCTTTGTACATTAGCTCTACAAACGAGATATAATGTCTCAATGCTGAGATTTAGTACTTCTTGAAGTAGAGGAAATTCCCATGAGTGAGCAAGAGAGCACACAACCATCTTCTCAAACATATCCCACTACAAATGACCGGGACGAGTGGAAAGCGCATTGGAAGGAACATGGCCAGCCCTGGCGTACGGAACCTGAGATAGATACAGAACGCCAGAAGTATCTTGTCGAGCGACTCGGTATCATACCGAATAGAGATCAAGGTATGTATCCGTTCAAAAATATCAAGTTGAGCCGTGCTGATGTTGAATGGCTTCTAGTAACCCATGAAGGTGGACGTGGGCCAGTGGATTGGCATGATGAGAAGCAGCGAGAACGAATAGGGCTAGATCTGCGCGGTGTTGACCTATCCAGGGTCAATTTAAATAGCTTGCCCTTGGCACGCACATGCTGGGGGCTAATCTGGTACGCACGGAGCAATGAAACTGAAGAGCATCTTGAGATGGCGGGAGCGTATCTTGAGGGTACTGACTTCCGCGATACTTATCTGGAGGGTTCATGTTTTCGTGGGGCAAACATGAAGAAAGCGAATCTGGGCAAAGCACACCTGACCCAGGCCGAGCTTAGTAGATCGAATCTAGTCTCTTCCAACCTCAGAGAAGTGGATATGCGCAAAGCAATTCTTATCAGAGCGCATCTTGAAGGAGCTATCCTCAGTAGAGCACATTTGGAAGGAGCTGACCTTCGCGGCACACATTTAGAAGAAGCGGTCCTCTATAAGGCAAATCTAGAGGAGGCAGATCTGCGCAATGTATTCTTCAATATCGCAACCAATCTCGAAGGTATTGTCCTGAGCAAGGGGAAAGATGGCTGCGTTCACCTTGCAGGTGTTCATTGGGCGGATGTTGATCTTTCAGTAGTGAACTGGTCATCTGTAAAAGTACTGGGTGATGAGGAAAAGGCACATCGGTCAAAAACAGTTGATGGGAAGGTGAAGCAAAGGAGTGCGCGCGTCAATGAGTATCGGGCGGCCGGTCATGCTAATCGTCAAGTCGCTATCATATTACGTGATCAGGGTTTTAATGGAAGCGCAGATTATTTCGCCTATCGCTCACGAATACTGTACCGGAAGGAAAGGTGGTGGCGATTGTGGTCGCGTGAGCAGGTGCACATGCCTTTGCTCTGGGTACAGCTACTGGTAGCTTGGATTTTTTCCCTACTTATTGATGTATTGGCAGGGTATGGGTATAAGCCAGAACGCACTATTTTCTGGTATCTCGTTGTGATCGCAAGCTTTGCTACAACCTATGTTCTAGTAGGGCATCTCCCACCATTGCAAGCATTAGTGTTCAGCTTAACCTCGTTTCATGGACGAGGGTTCTCCCCTTCACCTGGTGGGAACATTCCTTTGGATAATCCGCTCACGATGTTGGCTGCTGTCGAGGCAGTTGTGGGATTAATGATAGAAATCAGCTTAATTTCTACGGTTACTCAGAAGTTCTTTGCAAAGTAATGCCTATGCGGAAAGGCATACTATGTTCATAACGGCCTAAGTCCTTTTTGGTTTTCTCTCGTGGTCGATCGTGCGCAACCACAGCGAGACATGGGTTGGCTGCATCGTTTCCTCGACCACCGCGACCAACTGCTCACGTAACTCGCTCAAATCCACCTCATTGTACGAGTAACGCGAGAAAGTAGATGATTGCCGCCATAATGCCGAAGACGACCCACTTGGTCTGCTGGCGTTGGACAGAAGTGGATACCCACAGATAGCGATAGACCTGTGCGAAGAGTATAGAACTAATTACCACGAGTTGTCCCACGATTCCCAGCAGGCCAGATATCGAGGTTGAAGGGCGCAGTGGGAAAGAAGATGCTTCCTCCCACGAAGAGCACAACCAGGAGAGCCAACCAGCTTGTCCAGCGGGGCACAAAGCGTCCGTTCGGAAAGAGATAGCCGACGAGCAATGCGAGGGCGGCCTTACCATCTTCTCTGCCACTACGTGTGAAGTGTTCATCTCCCTGCTCCTGTTGAACCTGGCTCGGCGTAGCGTCAAGTTTTCCCACGCGCAAAAGGGACCTTACGTAGCCATATTACTCTGCCATCGTCTCGCAAACGTTACGGCAACCGTGACGATCTGCTCGATCTGGGAATCTCAGTGTGAAAGAAGGGAATACGCTGAGTCAGCGTCCTCCTTGCATTTGATCGCTGTCTGCGATATCTTAATCAAGAGAAAGCGGTCCTTTCGGTAGAAGTATTCGTGAGACAGAAGCATGGGACAAGGAGCAGCCGTGAACATTCCATCAGCCTATCTGCATCGCATTCAGGCGATTTTTCCGGCTCTGGTCATCACATCCACTCATTTCAATCAAGATGGCAATGTCAATGATGTCGTCATGATAAATGACCAGCTCATTGCTCGTTTCCCTAAAGACGTTCACGCCAAAGAAAGGCTCGCCATAGAGAGCCGCATCCTCGAGCTGGTTCAAGAGAGGGTGGAAATGCCCGTTCCCCACTTTGAGTACCAGGCACAGGATGTCGTCATCTATCGCATGCTGAAAGGTAAACCATTCACCCGAGAAGTGCTGTTCCAGCAGGACGAGGCGGTTCAGGATAGCCTGGCCGAGCAACTTGCGCTCTTTCTCTCCCAATTGTACGCGATCCCTCGTGAGTTGGTCGAGCAATGTGCGATCGGGTTATCGGAAGCAGAGCGCAGTCTTGAGGATTGGTCGGTCATGTTCACTGCTGTCCAGCGGGAACTCTTCCCATTTTTGTGGGCCCACCAGAAAACCTGGGTCCAACAGCTTTTTGTTCCTGTGCTGAACGGGCAGATCAGCCTTGACTATGAACCAGTCCTGATTCACGGTGATCTTGGGGTGTATCACATCCTCTACGACCCGATCCAACAAAGGATAAACGGGGTCATCGATTTTGGCACGGCAGGACTCGGTGATCCCGCAGACGACTATGCCTGTCTCATCCATGCGTTAGGAGAGCAATTCCTCCAACGCATGGCTCGGTACTATCCAGCGATTACGCCTGCCCTGGATCGAGCGCGATTCCGCGCAGGAGCCCTTGAATTGGAATGGGCGCTGCACGCCATTCGAAGCAATGACGCATCGTGGTGGTTAGCTCACATTGGAGGAGCGCGAGATGTAATGCCCTTGGGGAAACCATGGATCTCTCAGTAGTGATTCGCCGCGAAGTTCCACCAATAATCATGGATCGAATTACCACGTCACATCAAACATTCACGTCTAGTAGTAAGGGCAATCCCTCGCAATTACCCGTTGGCACCAACAGAAGCGATAGGACACCGTTTTCAGGTTGACCCTTGCGGTCAACGTGGGATGGGGTATGGTCTATATGAAGTGAATCTAAATTCCCCACACACCTTGACAAAATAGAACATATATTCTATACTGTATATAGAAGCTCGACATTCATCTCAAACCGCTTCAAACCACTCAGCTCAACACACAAAAGGAGAAAGTCTTATGCCAAACCATCCCATCGTCCACGTCGATATTCCGGCAAATGACCCTGCAGTGTCAAGCAAGTTCTACGCGGATCTCTTCAGTTGGAACATTCAATTCGACCAGGGATTCGATTACCACATGTTCCAGGCAGAGAATGGTCCTGGAGGTGGCTTCGTCAAGGTAGGTGAAAACCCACCGTACAAGGCTGGCGAAGTACTCATTTATGTCTCGACCGACGACATCGATGTCACCCTTGCCAAAGCTGAATCGCTTGGCGGCAAGATTGTCGTTCCCAGGACAGAAATCCCTCACATGGGTTGGTTCGCCTTCTTCACAGACCCCACCGGCAACCGCATCGGCCTCTACACTGGTACAGGTCAGCAGTCCTAAGTCCTGGTAAACCTGGTTTTTCAGCCATTCCACTGGTTCCCTGAACCAGTGGAATGGTCATGTTGTCTTTGTACTCGTCGGCATCCTGACCTCTATGAACTCACCCGTGCTGTGTTTTGTAATTCTCGTTTCCAGGCGTGGCAAAGCGGGGTAGCGTATTGGCGAAGCCTTATCTGGTTTGCCATATTCGGAGAAGAGGCCACCGTGACAGGGGCAATGGTACTTCCGGTCAACGTTCTGCCATTGCACGATGCAGCCCATATGTGTACAGGCTGCCGAAACCGCGACCACTCCGGGGTTTTCTCCATTATCTCCATCGCTATGGATAAGGTAGCCAACAATGGAGTCAGTCGTAAAGCGCATTGCTTGATCTCCAAGGTCAGCCAGCTTCATCACCGCGGCCCAACTCCCTTCGCCATCCGGTACAAGCGGTGTCGGCCATACCTGTGGGCTTGAAGCACGTGATTGTGCCAGGCTCTCGACGCTAGCTCCAAGGCCAGCGCCAACCACCAGCGAGGCCGCGACAGCCGCGCCACCAGTTAACAGCGCGCGACGCGAGATGTTGGGGCGCTTCTTTCTGGATGGACTCGATGGTTCCCTGGCATGGAGAGGAAACTGCTGCGGTTTTGTAGGCTGCTGAAGCTCTTGTTCAAGACGAGCCTGCAGTGCTTCCGCAAATGCGGGTCGGGGGTAAGCTTCTTCGGGGGAAGCAGAGCGAAAAAATGCCGCCATACCATAGATGCGTGCCTTGGCGGATGTCAACTCACTCGGTGGATGAGCAACGTGTCCCGCCTGAAGCTTCTCTATGTAATGTTCTAGCTCCAGATAGTCTTCAAATCGTTCCTGGTCTTGATCCTGACGGATTTCGCCTGCCATAATGTAGCAACTCCAAATTGGGTAATCGCTAGACAACGGGATTGCTCTCCATCGCCCCTAGCACAACCTGTTCGAGATCAGCGGCGCGTTTAAGCGCGCGAAACTGCAACACTTTGACGTTTGCCTCGCTCAGACCCGTCTGCATGGCTGTATCTTTGATCGAAAGATGCAGTAAAAAACGGCATGTCAAAATTTCCCGATACTGTTCTGACAAGGCCTGGAGAATCCGCTGGACGCGCTCGCTCGGCCTACTACTGATCGCCATCTGCTCTTCCTCAGCAGGACCTTCCCAGCCAGCCTCCTGTAGCTCATCTAGCGAGCTGGTTGACACACGATAATAAGCCCGCCAGTAGTCGGCAATCGTTGTACGCGCTACCTGGAACAACCATTTCCGCAGGCTCAGAGGGCCTCTGCCAGTATCAACTCCACGCACCGCTTTGATAAATATTTGCGACGTTAGATCTTCAGCCTCTTCCCGGTTTCCCACTTTGCTGAACACATAGCGGTAAATCAGACCAAGGTTCTCCTGATAGAACGTCTGAAAGGCCTGCACATCTGTCCTCTGTGAGCCCTGTGCACCAGCAGCCGTCCGCTCTGCTGAAGCAAGATCAGTCTTCGTATAGTTACCGCCTGGTGTACCCACAATATACTCCCAGTGAAGACGCCAAAAATAAGTCTTTACAGGTATTGCTACGTTCCCTGGTTACACCGCTCTGTTAGGAACGATTTCATGCCCTATGTGGGTATGCAATGGTGCAACACGTGAGCAAGGTCAGTGCTGCACCGACAGCTTCAGAGAGCGCTATGCTACAATGACGTTTAACATCTGAGTTGGCTTGATTAGCAACCCCAGACGATCGTATGAGTGTTAATTGGCCCATGGAAAAAGAATAAGCCGGAGGTGCAGGCGTTGAAGGGAACTGTGATCGTTACTCCATAATGTTGCTGAACTCAGTGACGAACTGTGGGTTGCTCTTGATCGTGCTGACGCAATCATCTTTGGTTCCCCAACGTATATGGGCAGTCCTTCAGCCGTCTTCAAGGCCTTTGCTGAGGGGACCTCCAAGGCATGGGCCGACAACTTGCGCTGGAAAGATAAAATTGCGGCAGGGTTCACCAACTCACAGAACATAAATGGAGATAAGCTCAATACGCTTGTTGCGTTCGCCATCCTCGCTGCCCAGCATGGGATGCATTGGGTCAGCCTTGGACTCTTTCCTAGCTGGAACACAAGCGCTGGCAGCGCTGAGGATCTCAATCGACTCGGCAGTTTTCTCGGAGCCATGGCCCAGTCTAATGGTGATGCAGGTCCTGACGTTGCTCCGGCGAAAAGTGACCTTCAGACTGCAGAGGAACTCGGTCGTCGGGTAGCAGTTGTGACGCGGCAATGGGTTCAAGGTCGCCACGGCGCTTCAGAGCAGTACAGACACTCGCTGCCTTCGGTGCAACCCTCCGCAACGAAGTAGACTTGAACCAGTTGAGCGAGCAGTTACTTGCGACCGTTCAGGAGACGATGCAGCCAACACACGTCACATTGTGGTTACGCAAGACAGGCCAGGAGAGGATGTCAAACACCCAGCTCAGTAGGATTGTGGAACCATAACTCGTGCCAGGATCGTTATTCTTTGCTGACGTTTAAATGTCAGTCAGCTCTAATTCACTGTGTAGGTTCTCTAAGGCAGCATCTTCGTCAGAATGAAGGAGCTGCTTCACCACTACCAGAAAGTCCAGATCACTTTTCTGCGGGTTCCACGCGCCCATCGTGAAAGAGCCAGTGATATAAAATCCGACGAAGTTTTCCTGGAGAAGAGCTGCAACCTCTCGTGCTATTCTTTGCAGTTCCGCTTGTACTATTGCCACATCCATAACTCACCTCGCGTACAAAAAGATGTTCTTGAACCGCCATTTGCGTAAGAGATTTCTGTATCTCATTTGACCTTTCTCAATGCTCATCAGGACAAGATCATCTTTCTTTCAGAGCATCAGCTTAGCTCTGCTTGCCACCGAAGCTTACTGAATATATAATACCTACAATTCGACTACGACTCATGCTCAATCCAGTGATTGGAAATAACTGTTAAGGTGAGTATCCATGCCAGTCAAAATCTTCTTCTGTTATGCGCACGAAGATGAACCGCTGCTCAATAAACTTAAGGGACAACTGAGGCCACTTCAACGGCAGGGACTCATTGACGTTTGGTATGATCGCGATATTAATGCAGGAATGGAATGGGAACAGACCTTTGCGGTTATACCGTTAATATCTCACTCCACCTCGTCGTAAAGTGGCTGGATAGCTTTAACTGCCTCATCTTCCAGCTTCGCGTGACTCCCTGAATAGCAAAGATGAGGGTATCTCGCCCGTAGATACTGTTGATTGCATCCACAATAGCCATTAACCGGGCCTCCCTATAATGCTTTGTCAATGAAAAATCCCCAAACAGATCAGGCTGTAGTGAGCGTTGCGGCGTGATTTTTGCTACATAGACCCCTGCCTTTTTGTAGCGGTATCCATCCTTATACATCGCTTTGAGTCCTTGGAGCGCATACTTTACAATCTCCGGGGTAAATGCCGTTGGGTGGGCAAAATGAACAGTAAACGAGTTTGCATACTGCGGGAGGTCTTTTCTGAATGAGTTGGTTTTGATAAAAACGGTGAGGCAGGATGCTAAGGAGTCCTGTTCTCGCAGCTTCTCGGCGGCTCGTGCAGCATAGGTTGCGACTGCTTCCTGCATCTCTTCTCCCTTCGTGATGTCTGTGCCAAATGTCTTGGCGCACATAATGCCCTGCTTTGGCGGTCGTTCCATCTCAAGCGGGATGCATGAAATGCCGCGAAACTCGAAGACAATCCTTTCCCCTGTCACCGTTAAGTATCTCCTGATCCACTTTTCATCTGCATATTTTAATTCTTTCGCGGTGGTGATGCCGTAATTATTCAAAAACAGCGCGTACTTCCTGCCTATTCCCCACACATCCTCAATCTCAACCTGCGCTAAGAGCGCGTCTAGCTCTTGCTCTGCAAGGGGAGTAAGATCTAAGACTCCTCCATACTTCGAGTCTTTTTTCACCATTTCATTAGCGATTTTCCCCAGGCTCTTTGTCGGGGCAATACCAACTGAAACCGGTATACCGGTATACTGGAAGACGTGAGCCTTGATCGTGCGGCCAAACTCGCTGTAATCATCAAGCTTGAGTTCCGTCAGCTCTAAAAACGCCTCGTCTATGGAGTAGACTTCTATTCGTGGGGAAAACGTGGCGAGAATGTCCATGACTCTTTTTGAAAGGTCAGCGTAGAGACTGTAGTTACTTGAGAAGACCTGGATCTTATGCTTTTTGATAATATCCTGGCATTCAAACACAGGCTGGCCCATTTTGATGCCCAACCGTTTGCTTTCGTTACTTCGTGCCACAACACACCCGTCATTGTTACTCAAGACGATAACAGGCGTATTCTGGATAGCTGCGTGAAATACACGTTCGCAGGAGACATAGAAGTTGTTGCAATCAATGAGTGCAAAGACCTTCTTTCTCATCTCACCTTATGAATGCAGTACGTGACAACTCCCCACACCTGAAATTCCATCCCTTCAACAATCTCAATTTTTTCGTAGCAGGGATTTTCCGGCACAAGGTACAACGTATTGTTTTTATTGTACAGCCGCTTGAGGGTAAATTCGCCATTGATGAGAGCGACAACAACGGCGTTGTGCCTGGCGGTAATGGCTCTATCGACCACAACCACATCCCCGGCTTCAATACCCGCCCCTTTCATCGAGTCGCCACGGACTCTCACATAAAAAGTAGCGTTCGGGTTCTGGATCACCAGTTCGTTTAAATCAAGGATGTTTTCTTTGTAATCATCTGCGGGGGAGGGAAAACCGGCATGAAGCAAGCTTGCAAAGAAAGGGACCTTGAACACCTCAAATTTTTTGGTTTTCCCTGTATCTGTCATAGTTCGGTAGGAGTGCTCTCGCTAGTCGGTCATGTCCTACAATTAGGACGTTTGTTTCAATAAACAGTAACATCCATTCTTTTTTGATACTGGTTACCCCTACATCAGATAACTTGAGGACCGCCCTTACTATACATTACAAATGGTGCTCAATGGTGCAAGTTGAAGAGGTTATGAAGTCCGATTACGTCACTTGTTTTATCAATCATCTATAAATTTTACAACAGTACCGCTCTGTGGTAGAATACTATTAACCCTTAGGGTTAATAGTATTGAAGGACTAGTAAGGTGGATATTCTCTTTCAGGATCGGAAACTGGAGAAAGCATGCAATGACCAGTCTCTACTAGTCCGAAGATTTGGTCCGATACGTGCGAAGTTACTTAGACGTCGACTCGATGAATTCAGAGCTGCGGATACACTCGAAGTAATGCGTTCACTGCCACAAGTGAGATGTCATGAGTTGAAAGGAAATAGAGCAGGAACGTTAGCCGTAGACTTGGACCATCCCTATCGGCTTATCTTTGAGCCGGCAAATAACCCCATCCCAAGAAAATCCGATGGTGGTCTTAACTGGGAGGAAGTAACAGCGATTAGAGTTCTTACCATGGAGGATTATCATGACTAATGTTCTACAAAATGAATATCAACCCGATTATGTCTCTTCTCCAGGGGAGACTCTTTTAGAGACTCTAGACACTATAGGTATGTCTCAAGTGGAACTTGCAAAACGCATGGGGCGTCCGATTAAAACAATCAATGAGATCATACAAACGAAAGCAGCTATAACGGCTGAAACAGCACTACAATTAGAGCAAGTACTACATATTCCAGCGTCATTCTGGTTAAAACGAGAGCTACAATATCGAGAGTCGCTTGCTCGTCTTGCTGAAGAGCAACATCTTAAAAGCTGGGTAGAATGGCTAAAGGAGATCCCAATTCGGGATATGATAAGTCGAGGCTGGATTCCAGTTTGTGCCGACAAACCTCAGCAAGTGTTGGAAGCCTTGAAGTTTTTCGGTGTAGCTTCTCCGGATGCGTGGCGAGTTATTTGGGAAAGTAAAATTATTGCTCATCGGAAATCTACTGTCGTTAAAAGCAATTTTGGAGCAGTAGCAACATGGCTGCGTCAGGGAGAGATAGAAGCTCAAGCGATTGAATGTGCCCCTTACAATGCAGAGACATTTCAAAATGTACTAATCCGCATTCGCACTCTAACTGTAGAGCCAGGTAGTTTTCTCCAAAAAGAATTGGTGCACTGGTGTGCAAATGCTGGTGTAGCTGTGGTAATTGTGCAAGAGTTACCTCGCACTGGAATTTGTGGTTCAACACAATGGCTAACGCCGAGAAAAGGATTGATCCAGCTAAGCTTGCGTTATAAAACTGAAGATCAACTCTGGTTTACATTCTTCCACGAAGCTGGTCACATTCTTCTACATGGAAAGCGACAAGTTTTCCTGGAACTTGACCAGAAGGATAGGGAAGAAGATGAGAAGGAAGCAAATACATTTGCCTCAAATACACTGATTAATCCCAAACAATGGAAACGATTTATAGAGCAAGGTTCTTATCGTACGAAGTCAGATATAAAAGCATTTGCTGATGAAATAGGAGTTGCACCAGGAATTGTAGTAGGGAGACTTCAGCATGAAAAACTGTTACCTTTTCATCATTGTAATGATCTTAAACGGTATCTTGAGTGGAAGATAGAATGAAAGAAGATATCTAATACACCTGTGAGTTCTTTGGGCTGCGTCAGGTCTGCTCCAGCAGAGAAGATGCAACGCGACATTTAGCAAACAGTCTCCAACAACCGAACTCATCAACGTTCCCTGCAAGACCAGGGAGCCATGAGCCATGAGCGGGGTCGAAGCTTTTGAGTTTGCAGGAACGTGTATTCGCGAATACGAAAAAATCCAAACCTATGCTGATAAAGGGGATATCGAGAGACAACATCCTCCTGAAGAGCTTAGGGAAGCCTATCGCGAGCTAAAGCGCATGTGGGTGCGCCACACCTTTTCGCACAGAAGGAGAGGTAGGCAAAACCAAATAAAGGAAGAGAGAGCCATCAGTTCAAAGGTGCTTTCTGGTTGTAAAAGAGCACGATAGGAGAAGTTTTGTGCCTGTCCTCCATGCTATAATGCTCAAGCCACCACCCATTGTGGCTGGTTGTGCTTGCCGGTTGGTGGCACAGTATGAGAAGCAAGGAGCAGACAGATATGACGGAACAGGCTTTCCCACTCATCACGTTCTATAGTGGCTGGGGCGTCTACCAGCAAAACCTGGTCGAAATCATCGCGCCGCTTTCCTCCGCACAACTTGCGTTACCCGCCTCATCACATCACTGGTCGATAGGGATGGTTGCACAACATATCGTTGCCAACCGTGTCTGGTGGTTCCACGGGTGGATGGGCGAAGGAAGTCCCGATCTTGCCCCCATCGTGCACTGGGACCCTGCTGACAAAGAGGAGCTACCCGCGCTTGCGTCCGCCGAACTGGTTGTCGGACTTGAGTCTACCTGGCACATGATTGAGGAGGCACTTGCCCGCTGGACCCCCGCCGATCTTGGACACCTTTTCCCACCTCCAGCATTCTTGAGCGAAGAAGAGCAGAGAATGTTCGGCGAACGCACGCGGCAGTGGATGATCTGGCATGTTCTCGAACATGAGATCCACCATGGGGGCGAGCTTTCCTTAGCCCTCGGCAACTATGACCTGGAGGGGATCTATGGCAACGCGTAACTGGTGAAATAAAGCGGCTGATCCCACGGGGTGCGCAACGAGATGGACTTTCGGCTCAAGGAGCTCCACTAGCTCGTTCAATGTCCACGCTTTTCTTGGCACCCTCCACCATCCCAGAACCAATTGGCCATCCCTCTTGTCGAAACAGGTGCTATAATTGTGATTATAAAACATGAAAGCAGCTATTCTTCAACACGCAACCGAAGGAAAAATGTATCAGACCAGACGTTCTCCTTCTGATCCTTTCATACCTGTTCGTGTCAATACCGAAAAACATGTCTGGATATGGGATACCTTAAGACAGGCACTAGATACAGACGAGCTTGTCTATTTTCCTCAAGAATATTCAAGATGGTGCCTTGGTCAATATCTTAAAGTAACATATGCGGAGCTTGTGCCGACTGGGCGCTGGCATCGAGACGTTGGGCGGGCTCGCTTGGATATGCACCGTACAGGAAATAAGCTTTGCACGAAGAGTTGGGGTGGGTCCTCCACGGTGAGACTTCTTAAGCCTTAATCTTCATCTTTTTTATACTTTTTCTTCTACCTGAAGGTGAAAAAGCATCTAAGATTCGGTTAAAAATAGTCTTGACTTTTGGAACCACCATACAACCAGTGCAAACACCTTCTTTCTCATTTCACCTTATGAATGCAGTACGTGACAACTGACAACTCCCCACACCTGAAACTCCATTAAATCAAGAATATTTTCTTTGTAATCATCAGCGGGGGAGGGAAAACCAGCATGAAGCAAGCTTGCAAAGAAGGGAATCTGGAACGTCTCAGATTGTTTGGTTTTCCATCTCTTTACTTGGAAAGGCAGCTTTGCCATCCAATACCAGACGCTTACAACGCTTAGCACGGAAAGTGCGGAAGAGTCAACTTTCGGTCTGCCATCTTTAGAAAAGGTTGCTATGTGAAAATTATTGACTTCCGACGGTATTGAAATCAAATCTAGCAAAATATAAATTTGTATTTTTTTACATCCCAACAAATTGGTACTATAATTAATCATAAATCATTGACAATACATTTAAATTGACTTATACTTCCCCCAACTTCATGTAATATTAACATTTTACTGTAATATAGAATCAGTTCTAAATCGTTCCTCCGTGCAGAAAGTCGCTACATTCGTAAATTTGCAATAGAAAGCTACATCCGAGTCGGTTGCAGTTAGGCCGCTACAATCCACAGATGTAGCAGATCGCAGAGAGGTGAAATATGGCAACTTCAGGTACTGTTAGCACCCATTCGCAAACAAGCCAATCACATGCTCCTTCAATATGGATAATAATCTTTAGTTTGGTAGTTGGTATTCTTTATATCACTTTAAGTTTCTCGAGCGGCTTGACGAGGTTGGGCAATAATTTAGGTTGGTCATGGGTAAGTAATAGTGTGACCCCTGGTAAATCTGTTCTGGCAGATATCTTTGGCACATCTCTTAGCTCACAAATGACGATTTTTAATAACTTGTGTTCGAGTTTAGTTGTGGCTTTGGCGGCATATCTGGTGTCACTTGCATTACTATCTGTTAGACACCGACGTATTGATTTAATCAGTTCTGGTTTCTTATTCCTCATTGTTGGAACAGCGATTTTACACTTAGTCGCATGGTCTTTATACATTATCCTTATTGTCCTGGATTTGATTCGTCAGGTTTTAGGTTTTCTCTTCAGTAAACTTGGCATTTTCTTCGGTTTCATTGCAGGAAAACTTGGTATCTTTTTTAGTTTCATATTCCACAATGCTTGGTGGCTCTTCGCCTTACTTCTTGTTGTCATTGGAATTTGGCTTTTAGCGAAGTTCTACAAACCTTTATTCAAAGCAATTCGGTCAATACTAGTCACTCTTGGTATTATTGCGCTTGTTGCTGGGGTGTTATATCTGCTGGGCAAATTAATCCAATTGCTCTTGCCAGTATTTGTGTTCATCGGAAAAATATTGGCAGTTGTTATTCATTTCTTGTTCTATGTACTCATTGTTCTCTTTGTAGGCTACATTGTGTTTGGAGTTGGTTTTCTTCTCATTGACCAATTTAGGGGAGCGTGGAAAGCTGGCAATGAAAGGTTTGGAGTAATAATAGGGTCCCTAGCCATTGGGACTTCAATAGCACTTATTCTACTGCAAAGCAATCTTGGCGATGTTGCTCGTTTTTACCCTAGTAATATACCAAGTTTTGTCGCGTATAATCTCACCCAACTCAGCCCTCCTAACTTTGATATAGTAATTACACTACTCATAGTGTGTGTTTCCGTTGTGGGAGTGCTTCGTAATCTTCCGCAGTTTGATGAAGAACCACATCTTCGAGAATTTCGATCAGCAATTATATTTGCTATTCCAGTAGTCTTTCTAAGTGTTCTGTTGATTGGATCTCTGGGAAATGCAGATGCGAACAACTAGCAAACGACCTGCACATTGATTTCTGCTTTTTATTCACTATACACTCTCGGTTCAGTCTTTTTTGGAGCAAAAAATGAATTGTCTTCCCCACTTTGGAGTAAAAAAACGCCAATAAAATGATGTTCATTCCCCGCATGGTCACGAGAAATCGGACCAGATGAATGCATATTCTATCAAAGTGAGACATATTTTTTGTATGTACATGCAAGACATGCATTTCGTGTGGCTAATTCTTTCAAACTCCTTCAAAAATGACTGAAACATAAATATTTACTCTTTTCTTTGGTTGTGAAGGAATTCCTTGTAACTTCTGAGTATTTTGGCGACTTAATGACTGTTTGTGTAACTTGTTCACCACATCAATAACACTTAATGCTCCGAAGCATAAAAGCCAAATAAAAGATACAATTTGAGCTATATTTGCAGCTACTTGGAGAGAATCCAAATTTATTTCCCTTACTAGTACATAAGCACAACTATCTACTACTAATTTCTAACTATTAGAACGCTTCAAATATCTAAATATTTAGGTATGCTTCTCAAAGTAGGAAAATTGTCTATAAAATACCTTACACTCGATAACTACTTAATGATATTCTTCTCTATGATGCTATCTTCTTCTACAGTTCCTTTATACCTTCTACATGATATAAGCAAAACAGACTCTCACCACTCTCCATAACGCTATCGGTATACCCTGCATAGATCACCCTCCCAGCTGCTACTGCCAACACATTGGTATTTTGAGGTAATCCGAAGTCGACACCTGACATGATGGACTTGTTCTCTAAAGTGCACGTCTTGTCAGGATAGTGACCGTTCGGTCCTCCTGTCAAAGCGATAGTGGTGAGGCTGCTATCCCATGGCAACTTCATACTGGGGATGGTCACAGCCGCAGGAGTTGCTGCATGGGTCGGTTGTAAGTGAACGGTAGATATGACCAATGGAATAGCTGCGGCAATGAGCATGATCACTACCGTCATCAATGTGAGTTTTGATCTGATAAACGTTCTCATAGCAGTTTCTCTACTTTCAATTTTTCTCATCAATTATCTTAGAAGTATAGAGAAAGAATGAGAAGAAGAGGGTTATGGTCTGGTTGAGATATGGTTGAACTTTTATCTAAAAGAATAATTAGTAGCAGTAAAATAGCGCATAAGCAACTGCAGATCCTCGCTTTGTTGGGCTTCCCCTCCGATCTCTACGCTGCTCTGGCTCGTGATATTCCACAAACTGCTTTTCCTTTACGCGAATGATGAGTACTGAAGATGTGCAGCAATTAAAAGATATATTTGTCCTCATATTTGAACGGTATTGCGATACATCTGGTCCCTACAGGGTCTGTGAATTATTGCTGAGAGCGAAAGGCCCCCACATCTGCTAAGATAAAACTTCCGAGTTTGATCGAAGCAGAAAAAGGAGCCTTGACGATGTATTCTACCGCACGCACTCTCACCTTGCCTGATATGTCTGATGAGCAGCACACCTCTCGACGTGCAGATGCACCCCTGCTCAGCTTGTATGAAGCATTTGCCGCCGTGCCCGATCCGCGTTCTCGCCATGGACAACGCTATGACCTGCCCTACCTGCTCACCTGCCTGGTGGCCGCTTTCCTGTGCAATTGCAACTCACTGGAAGCGGTGGGGCAATGGTGTCGTGACGAACACCTCCTGCTGCGTCGACTCTTTGGACCACGCGACTTTTACACACCCACTGGTTCCCTCTATCGTCGCCTGCTGCCACGGTTGAGTGTGGGGCACATTGAACTGGTGCTGGCCGCCTGGGTCCAAGCCAGTCGCCCTGCGCACGACGAGGAAGCGGTAGCTCTGGACGGCAAAGCGGTGCGTGGCGCGGCCACTGCCGAGCATAAGGCTCCCCATCTGCTGTCGTTTTATACCCATGAGAGCCAGGAAACGCTGCTGCAAGTGCGCGTCTCGGAAAAAACCAATGAGATCCCCATTGCCAAAGCGGTCTTACCGTGCCTGCCAAAGTTATTAGTAACGGTGTACAATTAACCCAGAAGTAACGCC